>ENA-OFCF01000003-OFCF01000003.1-metagenomes-genome-assembly--contig:-NODE-3-length-183422-cov-5.004941_pt1 | contig 183422 bp, 154 predicted proteins | sample MGYA00153387_OFCF01 | MGnify analysis MGYA00153387 | reverse complement strand
TAGCCCAATCCCTCAGCACGCGTCCCGCCCCGAATTCGTCAGGTTCGTGCGCAGCTGGACACCCGTCATCTCACCGGGAAGTCTGATGTTCTACACCGGCACGCAATTTCCCCAGTGGCGAGGGAATGCATTTATTGCCGGGCTTTCTTCACAAGCGATCATTCGCCTTGTATTGCAGGGCGACACGATCGCCGCCGAGGAAGTCATACCGATGGGAAGGAGAATTCGCGATGTGATGCAAGCACGCGACGGAAGTCTGCTCGTGCTTTCGGAGAGCCCTAATGCCGAGTTGCTGAGGCTTACTCCTGCGCCGTAGCCGGCCGTTACGTACTGTAAATTGTTCCGGATAACAGTAGGGTTTGAGCACGCGGCTGAGGGCCGCAGCGAATGCGTCAGATGGCCGGTCATGTCAGCGCCGCAACATGGCCCGCACTCGCGGCCACGCACACGCAGCCAGGCCCACCGGTCACATCACCAGCGGCCTGGGTGTTTGGACTGGCTGTATGCACTGCCTCGTCGGCTTGAACGAGGCGGCATGACGCCGGTCCCACCCAGCTGCATCGCGGCCGTCGAGTCGGGCTGCGCTTAAGGAATGACGCCGTCTGACCCGGAGGCTCGCATCGTGTCGCGTCGAGGCGCCTTGCGACGATCGCCTTGGCGACGGTCCGGCTGCCCCCGACGATCGTTGGTAAACGATCCGCGTGAAATCCCAGACGGCAGCTCGAGCAGTTCACTCTCGAAATCGCCATCGAGGACGAGGAACGGGAGATCGGCAAGTTTGCGATCGGGGAGTGCGTCGGACTCAGGTGTCCAACGCTCGTCGACGTCCAGCGCAGCCTCCGCCACGGCCGCGGCGTCGAGATGTCGCCCGGCAGCGAGATGCAGCCGATGCAGGGCCGTCAGGTGCGGCAGGACCTCCAACGGACAGCCGATGCGAAGCAAGTGTGCCACCACCACAGAGCGCACGTGCGGATCGTCGGGAGACAGACGGGCAAATTCCTCGAGTGCCTGGAGTGCCTCGGTGTGCTGGCCTCGCGCCTCCAGCGCGTCGGCTACCAGCAGGTAATGTCGCTGCGCATCGACGACCATGCCTTTCTCCGCGGAAAACCGTGCCAGGCGACGAAACGTCGGCACATGATCGGGACGATAGCGGAGGATCTTGTTGCACAGTGCGATCGCATTGCTGAGAAACCCACCACTCGCATACTCGTCCGCACTGACCTCGAACAGGGCGACGGCTTCGTCGATCTGCTTCAGCCGCAGGTGGAGATCTCCAACCCGATTACGCACGGTGACGTCGACGTGTTCTGTCCCGCCGTACTTGTCGAGTAACTGGTGATAGAGGCGAAGCGCCTGCTCTGGATGCTTGCGCAGCTCCAGAGCGGCGGCCCGCTCCTTGAGCAGGGCTGGTGAGGAATCCATGCGGATGTGGAATGCTGAGGCGGGGAGTGGTCGCGATGCACGGATAACGAGTCAACCCAATTCGCGTCACGGTACATCATCCGTTTACCGCAGCGCGTACCCGTATCTCACCGTTCGGCGTACGCCGTCCTGTGCGTCTCCCCTGTCACATCGCATCATGCACGTCGCGAATGCGCCCCAGGTGCAACGCTCGCATCTGGACACGCGGTGACAGTGCACGCATTCGACATTGACAGCTTGATCACAACGCCACGCAGGCTTCGTCACGCCGCATGAGTAACTCTGAGAACTTCTTCAGAGCGGAAACTGGTAGGGATTACATGCGCTGTCACCGATTTTCCGGCGCGAACTTCGTCGACACGATGATACAGTGCACCGTCACCCACTTTACGTCACCGATTCTTGCTTGTCACCAACTGTTACCGACCTCGAATTGCCATCGCATCGACTCAGCGAGCGCCGCGGTCGCGCCACTGCTCGAGTGCCGTGACACGCTGCTCGAGCGATGGCACCGACGCCGCGATTGATGCCGGGAACGGCCGCGGCGTTTGTGCGTCGGCGGCGACGAATCGTGGCGCGAGCGTCACAGGGTCACGCGCCCGTGCTGCCGCCGACACCGGTGCGACCCCTCGCGTGCCCATGTTGATGAAGAACCGGCCCACTGGACCCAGCCAGAGCAGTCGGAACATGCGCTCGCCGGGTGGCATACGGAACGGTGATCGCACCAACAGCACCGCGCCGACGCCGAGCATCATCAACGCGCAGACCAACAGCACCGTCGCGTACAGCGGGATGTCGTATCGCCCCGGCGCGATCAGTACCCGACGTGATGCTGCAAACCAGAGCAAGCCAGCTGCACCGCCAATCGTTGCGAGTGTGCTGGCGAGCATCTTGCGACGGCGGCGATGAATCGTCGGATCGAGCCGAAGCTGATCACGCAGCGACTGCTGCTCATTCACGATCAGGTGCAGTCCACGCATCGTCTCGTCGGGCATGAACCCCAGTTCGGCGAGGCGACGCACCGCCGTCAACGCCTGCAGCATGCGCGCCAGACCAATGCCAAAAAATACGATCAGTGGCAATGCCCTGTCGATCACAGACATTCCCTTCGGTGCAGAGCTGAAGACGTACCAGCCGAGCAGCGTCACGAAGGCGAGCACCATCAGCAGCGTGTTCAGCTCCTGCGCATAACCGCGGATCACGATCGGCACCTCAGGTGCCGCAAGCTGCGCCTCGTCAATCGCTTCCACCAGCGCTTCTGCCGACGCGAAACGGTCGTCGGCTTCCTTCATCACGCACCGGTCCACTGCCGCGGACAGCGCGTCAGGCAGATCGGGACGTACGTCGATCAGTGACGGCACCCGCTCCGTCAGCTGCCGGATCAGGATGCGTTGCGGTGTCGGGCCTCCCATTGCGATCTGGCCCGTCGCCGCGAAGAAGGCCACGAGACCGAGCGCGTACAAGTCGCTGCGTCCGTCGATCGTATCGCCTGACGCCTGCTCGGGACTCATGTACTCCGGCGTGCCGATCACCTCGCCCACGCGCGTGAGTCCTGCACGGGCGTCCGCGGCCGTAGCCGACGTGATCGCGCGCGCGATCCCGAAATCCATCAGCTGTGCACGACCGGTCGCTCGCTCGATCATGACGTTGTCAGGCTTGATGTCGCGGTGCACCACGCCGCGGCCGTGCGCGTAGGCCAGTGCGTACCCCACGTCCTGCAGCAGCCGCACAAGGTCGCGCACCGACAAGGGACCTAGCCGCCGTACGCGCTCGGCGAGGCTCTCGCCCTCGACGTAGCCCATCGCGAACGCCACCAGCTCGTCGCTCTCCTCGACGGCGTGGACAGGCACGATGTTGGGGTGGGAGAAAGACGCCGTGGTGCGCGTTTCACGCAGAAAACGCTCGCGCAGTGCACTGTCGACCGCGAATTCCGCCGGCAGCACTTTCAGGGCGACGGGGCGATCGAGGCGCAGGTCGCGTGCGAGGTATACCGCACCCATGCCGCCGCGCCCGAGCTCGCGCTCGATCGCGTAGCGGCTGCCAAGAGCGGTGCGCACCCTTTCCAGATCGGCTTCGTGCATGGGAGTCCTGTGATGATCATCAGCCGCAGCAGATTGCGATGGACAGATTACGGTGACAGTGCACTCAATTCCGAACAATGCAAGACCTGGCTGATACACACCGGGCTTCACACCGGGGCACCCTCGACACAATCACACGATCGCACGGTCATCGCAACGAAACGGTGCGGGGCCGGGAATCGCGAAGGTCGATTCTGGATCTTCGATGTCGTTCAATGCACATCCCCTCGATTCACATGCTGAGAAACCTGACGCATGTCGACAGCTGTGAAGCTGGACCGCCATCCCGATCAGGGGAGCAGCCGGATGTTCAGCGCACTTGACACGGCTTTGATCGGGTTGGCGAACGTTGGTCGCCAGGTGCATGACCCTTGTCACTGGCGTGCAGGCGCGGCTTGCGCGGAGCCATATGTTGCAACGTACATACGAATACGCACTTGATTACGTGCACCGTCACCGTAAAGAGACACGCACGTGCACAAGTGCGCTGTCTCCGTAACTCACTGTAATCAGTTGGAATTGAACAGGCGACCGACGTACTTGCTCGCGTCGCGAAACCACAGGACACAGCTCGCGACAACGGTGCACTGCATCCACTCTCCGAAGGTCAGCGCCTGCGTCGAGAAGGCGACCTGCAGAAATGGGACATTGATCACTGCGATCTGCAGCGACACTGATACGGTCAGGGCGCTCCAGAGCCACTTGTTGTGGAACAGTTGGTGGAACGCACTCGTCTCATCGGAGCGGGCATTGAAGACGTTGAACAGCTGAAACAGCACCAACGTCGTGAATGCCATCGTCTGCGCATGTCGCATCGTTCCCGAGCCGTCGATGAACCCGCCGGGTAGCCCGGCGTCGAGCACGAGCAGGGTCCCGACCGCCATGATGGCTCCCACAAACGCGATACCGCCCCACATCCGGCGTGTGAGTACGCCCTCGGCGCGTGGGCGCGGTGGTCGAGACATCAAGCCGGATTCAGCCGGGTCGATACCAAGCGCGAGTGCCGGCAATCCGTCGGTCACGATGTTGATCCACAGGAGTTGTGTTGCCAACAGCGGAAGTACCAGGGTGTCGCCGTCCGTGCGCAGCCCCAGAAAATCGGCAAACAGCACGCCCACGAACATCGTCATCACTTCACCGATATTCGATGACAGCAGGAAACGCAGAAACTTGCGGATGTTGGAAAAGATGGCGCGGCCTTCCTCGACGGCCGTCACGATGGTCGCAAAGTTGTCATCCATCAGGACGACATCGGCGACCTCCTTCACGACGTCCGTTCCGGTAATGCCCATCGCGATTCCGATGTCGGCTGCCTTGAGTGCCGGTGCGTCGTTGACGCCGTCACCAGTCATTGCGACGATCTCGCCTCGACGCTGGAGCGCCTTGACGATCCGGAGCTTGTGCTCGGGGCTGACGCGCGCAAACACGGAGATGTCGCGGACGGATTCGGTCAGCGTCTCATCGGACAGCGCGGCGAGATCGGCACCGGCCAGCACGCGCCCGTCGAGCGAGATACCGAGTTCGCGAGCGATGACGGCTGCCGTCCGCGGGTGATCGCCAGTGATCATGATCGGCCGGATACCGGCAGCTCGCGCGCGCGCCACAGCGTCCTTGGCCTCATCGCGTGGTGGATCGATCATGCCGATGAGGCCGAGGAATGTCAGGTCGTGCTCGAGATCCTCGCTGCGGTACTCGCCGGGAGACGGACTGGCTGGAATCATGCGCACGGCGACGCCGATCGTACGCAATGCCTCGCCGGCGAGTGCGTCGTTCGCCTGCCCGATTTCCGTGCGACGTGCGTCGCTCAGCGCGACCACCGATTCTCCGGTGAGTTCATGCGAGCAGAGCGCGAGCAGCACGTCCGGAGCGCCCTTGATGAAGGCGGAAAATTCGCTGTCTGCGCCATCGCCACGATGCACGGTCGTCATCAGCTTCCGCTCGGCAGAGAACGGGATTTCGGCGACTCGGGGAAAGTGCGCGTCGAGATCCGCGGGTTGCAGGCCCGCCTTGCGCGCTGCCACGATGAGGGCCCCTTCAGTCGGGTCTCCCTGCACCAGCCATCGCCCATCCTGCTCCCGGATGGTTGCATTGTTGACGCGATCCGCCGCTGTGAGGGCACGCAGGATCTCGCGTTGCACATCACCCTCGACTGGTCCGCCACCGTCGGTTTCAAGCGTTCCAACGGGTTCGTACCCGGTGCCGCCGACATGCACGCTGCCGCTCGCCGTGACGATGCGTCGCACGGTCATCTCGTTGCGCGTGAGCGTCCCCGTCTTGTCGGACGCGATGACCGTGGCCGATCCGAGTGTCTCGACGGCGGCAAGGTGCCGCACGATGGCGCGGCGCGTGGCCATGCGCTGCACACCGAGCGCGAGAACGGCAGTGACGACGGCAGGCAGCCCTTCGGGAACAGCGGCGACGGCCAGTGCCACGCCGAGTATGAGCACGTCGAACATGCCTGACAGCGTGCGCACACCGCTCAGCAGAATGATGGTGCCAATCATGATTGCCGCTATCACGACCACGACGATGCCGAGCAGTCGTCCGACGCGATCGAGCTCCCGCTGCAGCGGGGTCGGATCCTCGGACGTGGTCTTCAGCAGACCGGCAATGCGCCCCATTTCCGTGGCCATGGCGGTCTGTGTGACCACGGCGCTGCCGCGGCCGGAGGTGACCGTCGTACCGCTGTACACCATGTTCAGGCGGTCACCGAGGTCCGCTTCGCCGGAAATGGGCCCAATGTCCTTGACGACGGGGAAGCTTTCGCCGGTCAACGCTGCTTCCGCCGTCTGCAGTGAGCTCGACTGAATGAGCCGGGCGTCGGCCGGAATCGTGTCCCCTTCCTCGAGCACGACGATGTCGCCGCAGACGAGCTCGGAGGCGGGGATACCGCGACGCTCGCCATCGCGAATGACGCTCGCCTGCGCGGCGGACATCTTGCGCAGCGCCGCGACGGCACTCGCCGCTCGTGACTCCTGCACATACCCGATGATTGCGTTGAGCAGCACGACCGACATGATCGCCAGCGCCTCGTACGGCAACGCGGACTCGCGCTCCACGAGCCATAATCCCGCGGAGATCGCCGCGGCCAGCAGCAGCAGGATGACGAGCACTCCGCTGAACTGCTGCGCGAAGCGTCGCCACGCCGGTACAGGTGCTTCCGCCTGCAGTTCATTTGCGCCATCGCGCGTGAGTCGCTCGCTCGCCTCTTGACCGGCAAGGCCACGTTCGGCGTTGGTGCCAAGCGATGCGATGACCGCTTCAGATGTCTGCTGGTATGGCGCAGTCGAACCGGTCGCGGACGGTGCTTGCGCAGTTGGTGCTACCGCGCGCTCTGCACTCACAAGCTTCTCCTGCAAAACCCGTCGTGCTGGATCCTGCACCGGCTGGCTCTCATGTCATTTTCTGCTGAGGACGAATTTCCGTTGAGCTGTGCCGAACCGACTGGAGCGCTCGTTGCAGCACGCCGGCGGACTCGTGCAGCCCCGCGTGCTCTGCGGCGTCCAGCGGAATGTCGATGACGCGCTCGACACCGCCGCGCCCGACCACGCACGGCAAGCTCAGATACACACCGCTGATGCCATACTGGCCTGTCAGCAGCGTGGAGACCGGGAGTATGGTGTGCTCATCGCGGATGATTGCCTCGCAGATGCGTGTCACGCACGACGCGATGGCGAACGACGTGAAGCCCTTGCTCCGGATGATGTCGGGCGCAGCTTGTCGCACACGTTGCAGCACTGCGCCGGGATCGGCGAGCTGACCGTCGCGAGCGTACTGAAGCAGGGGGACCCCCGCGACGGACGCCGAGCTCCACGCAATGATCTCCGAATCGCCATGTTCGCCAATGACATAGGCATGGATCGACCGCGCCTCGACGCCAAGGTCTTCTCCGAGCATTGCACGAAGTCGGGCTGAATCGAGCACCGTGCCGGACCCGATCACACGCGAGGCGGGAAAGCCGGACTGCTCGTACGCCACCTGTGCGAGCGCATCCACCGGATTCGTCGCCATCAGCACTATCCCCATGAAACCCTCGGCGGAGAGCGCCGTCATGCACTCGCGCACGACGTCGATATTGCGCTCCAGCAATTCGAGCCGCGACTCACCCGGCTTGCCACCCACTCCTGCCGCGATGATCACGATGCCGGCCCTGGCGGCGTCTCCGTAGTCGCCGGCGCGGATTCGGACGGGTCGGCCCATCGGCACGGCATGCTGCAGATCCATCGCCTCTGCCTCCGCTACCGCGTGATTGGCGTCGAGCAGCACGAGGTCCCGCGCCACGCCGCGCAGCATCAACGCATACGCGCTGGTCGATCCCACGTGTCCGCAGCCAATGATGGCGATGCTGTCAGGGACTGTCTCTCTGGTCATGCGGCCTGTCTGGATGAGTGTGACGGGTTTGTTCGGGAGGCACGTGAGTCAGGCACGTGCCACGGAGCGCGTCGGTGTCGGATGGTCCGCAGCGGATCGCATCGTGCTGCGGCCAATGACTCCTCCCGCGCTTGATGACAGGGGAGCTGCACAACGTCGAGGGCCGTAGCCATGCCGTTCACGACAGGCAAGTGATGCGCCATCCCGACGACACATGTGGTGCCGCGCATCCGGCGCACTGCGGCCGCCGCTACAGCCAACCGACCCGTCGTGCATCGATGATATTGTTGATCCTCATGCCCGCAATCATTCCGAAGCCCGTCATCGGACTCATCACGTCGGCGACCATGCTTCGACTGCTGGTCGCCGCCGCACTGCCACTCGGCATCGACGAGTCGTACGCCGCGGTGGTGTCCCGTACGCTCTCGCTGAGCTATTTCGACCATCCCCCCGCCGTTTTCTGGATGGCGCATGCGGCTGCATGGCTGGGCGGCGAATCGCCGTTTGCGCTCCGCTGGCCCTTCGTGCTGCTGTTCGCGCTCACCTCCGGGTTGCTGTACCTGCTCACGGCGCGACTTTTCGGCGCGCGCGCAGGTTTCTGGGCGACGCTCGCGGCGCAGGTGATCCCGGTGTTCAGCCTCAGTAGCGGGAGCTGGGTGCTGCCGGATGGTCCGTTACTCTGCGGAAGCGTTGCCGCGGCGCTCGCGCTCTCGCATGCAGCGTCCGTGTCGCGCACTGACGCTGACGGCGTGCACACCGCGGCCACGCACCGCACCACTTGGACCCCCTGGCTGCTTCTGGGACTCGCACTCGGCCTGGCGGGACTTTCCAAGTACCACGCCGCGCTTCTTGGTCTTGGCGTTGCCGTGTTCGTGCTGACGGACAGGGGTTCGCGCCGGTCACTCGGCACTGTGCCGCCGTATGTGGCGGTGTTGATCGCACTGCTCTGCGTGGTGCCGGTGTTCGTCTGGAACGCACAGCATGAGTGGGTGTCGTTCCGGTTTCAGGCGGGTCGTGCTGCTGGTTCGGGATCGCCGGTCACGGCAGTGCTGCAGAACCTCGCAGGGCAGGCGGGTTACGTGCTGCCCTGGTTCTGGGTTCCGCTCGTGTTCGTGATGGTGCGCGGACTGCGCGCCGGCCCCACACGCCGGATGACCTGGTTCTGCTGTTGCCTCGGCGCGGCGCCGGTGCTCGTGTTCACGCTCGCATCACTCGGTGGGCGAGCCGGATTGCCACACTGGCCGGCGCCAGGATTCTTCCTGCTGCTCCCGTTGCTCGGCGACGCGATCGCGCGATGGGAGCTGCGCACGCCGCAGACCGCACGGCGGAGCATGACGGGGGCGGTCGTCATGTTCGTCGCACTGCTCGGCATCGTGGTGAGCCACGCCGCGACGGGCTGGGTGGCAAACGTGGTGCCGTCATTGCACACGCGCGATCCCGCCTTTGAGCTGCTCGAATACCGCTCGCTGCGTGATTCGCTGACCGCGCGCGGACTGCTCGCGCCAGCGCGCTTCGTCGCGACCGCCGACTGGATGCGCGCCGCCAAGATCGGCTATGCGCTCGGCCCTGCGCGCCCGGTGCTCGTGCTGAATGACGATGCGCGGCACTTCCGCTTCGCGTTCGATGCTGACACTGTCGTTGCGCGGGACGGGCTGCTGCTGCTGAAGGTCCCGTCGAACGTGACGGGCGACAGCGCGACGGTGCTGGCGGCACCGCAGCGCAGCCGCTTCGAGCGACTGGAGTACGTGGGCGTGATGCCGGTGCTGCGTGGCGCCGATACGGCGTTGACGCTTGCGGTGTTCACGGCGTGGCAGCTGCGACGAGGCTGGTCGCTGCCGTCAGCTGTGCGGTGATTCGCGCATCGGTTCGCCAACCGGACGCGCTGCGAGTGCTGCAGCGCCGGCAGAAGTCGTCGCGCGCTGCCTCTGGCGACTGTGTTTGCTGTGCGCGGCGACGCCCACACGCCGCACTGCGCGATCAGTGGCGGTTGCGCGACGGACGCAGGTAGAGACTCAACGACCCGAACGACAGCTTTGCCTTCATCTGGATGAGCGTGTGCACTGCATCATCGGTGAACCAGAGCTCTGCCTGTCCACCTTTGGAAAAGATGCCTGACGTACGGATGATGGGCCGCACCACGACGGCGTTGAACGTCCCGGCCGGCACCGTGATCGTCTCGCGTCGCAGCACCTGGATCGTCACCGGATTCGCGTCCACGCGGAAGTAGCGCGAGAAGCTCAGCGTCTCGCCCACGGCCATGCGCAGAGTGCGCACGTAGAAGATGAACGACGCCTCGTCGAGCGGTGATGCGACGGTCGCAGCACGCGGCTTGCCGCGCTCCAGCACGATCTTCTCGTCGGGGTAGAAGTCGAAGTGCCGGTGGTAGTGCTTCGGGCCTTCGTTGAGCTCCTGCGTGAAGCGGAGGCTGTGCATGGCCGCGGTGTCGAACCAGCTCTCCATCACGTCGTGCACGCGAAAGAACGGAATGCCGCCGGTGATTTCGTACCGCAGCCGCACCACTTCGCGGCCGCGCAACGTGTCGGGCCCGGAGACGGACAGCGCGCCGCTGCCGACGGTGATCGCGCCGAACTTCAGGTCGTACTCGTGGTAGTCGCCGATGCGGAAGGGCAGCGCGGCCTGCAAGGCGGGGGCCTGTGCCTGTGCCGGTGTCAGTGACTGTGCCGTCGCGCTGCCCGGTGACAGCAACAGCATCGAGAGCAGCGCGGCTGCGCGGGTGGTGCGCCGCTGCAGCAGGCGCGCGCGTCGCTGTGAGCGACGACGTGCGACGCTGCCACGCACCAGCATCGCGATCGCGGCAAGCCAGAGCACGAAGGCGCCCAGCCGGAACAGCAGGCTTGCGAGCGGACGCATGACGGGAACGGCCCACGGCGCGGGCCGGCCCGAGGACCGGATCACGGGATTCAGGTACAGTGTGCCACCGGCATCGGTCGCCACGACGCGGGCGTAGTGGTCGTCGGGAGTGAGCGCATAACGCACGGTGCTGCGGTCGCTGACTTGCGTCCGCACGATGCCGCCATCGGTGATCACCTCGATGCTGCGCATGGTGCGATCGAAGGTGGTCACGATCGTGTCACCGCTCAACGCCACGCTGGTCAGGCGGGCGGCCGATCCGCTGTCGGATCCGGCGACGACATACATCGCGCCCTGGCGCAGCGCATCGATCACCTGCGGTGCCCGCGACGTGGCGGCATTCACCATCGTCCAGACGACACCAATCGCGCGCGGGTTACGCACGTCATGCGAGTCGTCGTTGCCGATGGCCCACACCGGGTTGCCGGCCGTGAGCACGGCATCCCACCAGCGTGACGCATCGTTCCAGTGGCTGCGCACCTCCAGCAGGTCGAATCCGGATAGCGAGGCCAGCTCCCCGATGCCGTATCCGGTGCGCAGGTACGGATGCACGACCGTCGTCAGTGCGGCAGTGTCATGCAGCTGCGCCAGCAGGAACTGCTTGGCCCGGGTGGTCTGCCAGAGCGGAAAATCGATGGCCGTCACCTCGCGTGCACCAATCACCAGCTGGTGGGTCTTGCGGATGCTGTACCCATGCTCGTAAATGGGCACAACACTCGTGTCGCCGATCGCGCGCGCGATCAGGTGATAGTTCGAGACGCCCGCGACGTCGTAGCCGCGCGCCGTGTATGCGGCACGCACGGCATCGACCGACTGATGCCCTGAGGTGAGTCCACCCCACGCCCGCGAATGCGCATGGAAGTTCGCGCGCTGCCACCGGGTGCCGATGTGCGCATATGGATTGAACAGCGTGGATCCGCTGAACGGCGTGGCACCGTGTGCGACGTAGGCCGGCACGAATGCGTACGGCAGCACGAGCGTCGTCACGACGAGCATTGCAAGCACCTGCGCCGCGCGACGACCGGCACGCAGCCAGCTCGGCATCATTGCAGGCTCCGGTGCAGAACAGTGTGACGGTCGATTGCTGGTGACTCAGGCGCGAGCATCTCGTGAAGGGCAGGGCGCGTACGTTGAACCTGTGGCCGGCTCACCGATGCATGAAGCTACACAGGCTGCCATGCCGGCCGTCATGATTTCGGAACGTGCAGGCGCTGGTTCACGCGGCCCGGCACATCCGCAGAAATCGTCGCCGCATTACCGGGTGAAGTTCGCCGCGACCGTGATATCCCCATTCTCCGGCACGGTCAGCGTGCACGTCATGCCGGTGCACGAACCCGTGAAACCGGTGAAGGTGTGACCGCTCGCTGGAATCGCGAGCAGCGTCACGGTCGATCCGACGGGAAAGATCGCGCGACAGATCCCGCTCCGCACGCCACCGGTGATGGAGCAGGCGACGCCGCCCGGTGAGCTGGAGACGGACCCATTTCCGGTGCCGCTGCCCGTCGCCACGGTCACCGCGCCGGGCACGGCCCGCCGGTAGAGCGCCTGCACCGCACGCACTTGCGACATCGTGACCTGGCAACTGCCGCCGCCTGTGCATGCACCGGCCCAGTTGAGGAACACACTGCCGCCGGCGGGCGTCTGCGTGACCGTGATGTTCGTGCCCAGCGCATAGGCCGTGGAGCAACTGCCCGTGGCCGACGTCCAGCTCAGGGTGCAGCTCAGGCCAGACGGGCTGCTGGTCAACGTGCCGCCGCCTTCCGAGCCCGTACCGGCGCCGAGCGTCAGTGTGGGTGGAGCGGTGAACTGTGCGGTCACCGTGCCGGTGATGCCGGGCAGGACGCTCGTCGTGCACGTATTGCCGGCGCAGGCACCCGTATAGCCGGAGAATGACGAAAGGCCTGACGGTGTCGCCGTGAGCACGACGACGGTGTTGGGCGGGAACGTCGCCGCGCAGATGCCGCCGACGAGTCCAGCGGTGACGGTGCAACTGATGCCCGTGGGCACGCTGGTGACGACACCATGTCCGCTGCCGCCCCCGCTGATCGTGAGCCCCTGCGTGTGGAAGCTGGCGAGTGCGGTTCGTGGCTGCGACATCACCACCTGACACGGGTCGGCCACGCAGTCGCCGGTCCAGCTGGCGAAGCGCGCGTTGCCGCTGCTGACTGGCTGCATCGTGACGACCGTGTTTGCCGCGAAGAGTGCAGTGCAGGTGCCACTCGTGGCTGATCCCGCGAGCACGCAGCTGATGCCGATGGGCGTGCTCGTGATCACGCCACCGCCAGCCGATCCCGCACCTGCGGTGACCGTGAGGCGCTGCGGCGCGGCCGTGAATGCCGCCGTCACCACGCTGGTCATGCTGCTTGCGACCGCAACGGCACAGCTGCCGCCAGTGCAGGCACCACTGAAGCCATCGAAACTGGCGTTCGCGGTGCCGCCTGCGACAAAGGTGACCGTGCCGCCCACCTCGAACGAGGCACTGCAGATGCCGCTCGTCACACCAGCGGTAACTGTGCATGAAATACCTGATGGGGAACTCGTCACGGCGCCCGTGCCCGTCCCGACCCCGCTGACCGTCACGATACCCGGCGGCGGCAGACGATACGTGATTTCCGCCACGCGCGGCCGTGCGAGTGACATCTGGCACGGATTGCCGATGCAGTCACCACTCCAGCCCTGCAGGATGCTGATGCCGCGCGCGACCTGCGAGAGTGTGACGGCAGAATTCATGGGGAACGCCAGGCTGCACACACCGGAGGTGGAGCCGTCAGCGACCAGGCAGTTGATGCCGGCTGGGAGGCTCGTGATGGTGCCACTGCCGCGCGACGTCGGCGACGGACTGACGGTCAGCATCGCGGGGACATCGGCCGGCGGTGGCGGTGTCGGGGCGGGAGGCGGCGTCGGCGCCGGTGACGGCACCAACGGCAGGCGGAATGTGGCGTCCACGGTACGCTGCCCATTCATCGTCACCGTGCACGGATCGCCGGTGCAGCTGGTGCCCCACGCTTGAAACACCGCACCGGCCGACGCGTCCTGCGCCAGCGAGACTGCGGTGCCCCCGGGAAAGCTTGCGCTGCATGATCCCGTGCCGGGTGCCGTGCCGTTCAGCATGCAGTCGATGCCCGCTGGTGTGCTGACGATCCGCCCAGTACCGATGGACGCAGCATTCGCGAGCACGGCGAGAACGTTCGGGACGAACGTCGCCGTCACGGTGCGCGGCGCTTCCATCGTGGTCTGGCATGATGACAGCGCGCAGTCACCGCCGAACGCGAGGAACACCGATGTGGCACCGGGCAGCGTCTCGAGGGTCACGAGCGTGCCGGGTGTGAAGCGCGCGGAGCAGATGCCACTCGCCGCGCCGCTCGACACGGCGCACTCGATGCCCGCCGGTGTGGACGTCACGCGCCCGCTGCCGGAACCACTACCGGCCACGGTCAGCGCCACTGACGCGATGACCGGTTCGGTGAGGCGCGTGATCGTCGTCTTCCGGTCACCGCCGCCGGAGCAGGCAGAAAATGCAGTGACGGCAGCAACTGCCGACAGGAACTGCCGGGTCGCAACGCCGCGTGCGCGTCGGAATCGAGAGGGCATCATGGACTTCACAGGGCACAGGTGGGCGCCACACCGCATGGTCGCTCATGATCGGCCGCGTCGGCCGGTCACGCCCCGTGATAAAAAGCAATTGCTGTGCGCGGCTTGCCCACGCCGCAGACGCGGCCTGCTACGGCCGCGCGACGGCGGTGGCAGGCGCCTGACCCTTCACACGAAAGAGGTAGCTGACCTTCACGAACAGCCCGTCGGTCGTGCGGCGCGCGTCGTACGGGCGCTGCGTCTCGGTGGCGTCGGCGGCGCTGCCGTACCCGATGAACACCACCGTACCGGGACTTGGCAGGTACGACAGCAGCAGGTCGGCACGCCCGATGAGCGCGCGCGATGCGGTGAGTGCGCGCAGGCTGCCGTCGCCCGCGCGAATGTAGAGCGGCCGCTCCGTGCGCGGGTCGCGCAGCGCACTGCGCCGCCGCAGCTCACCCTGCCCGATCGCCCGCAGGAAGAGCGCCCGCGAGAACTGGTACTCCACGCGCAGGCGCGGCACGAACTGCGTACTGAATGGTGTGCCGTCGCGGACCCGATCGAACTGTTGATAGCGCAGCAGCGCGCCGATGCGCAGCTTCGACGTGGGGCGCAGGTCCACGCTTCCATCGATGTCGCGCCGGTGCACGGCCGCGGTCTCGAAGAACTCCGCCTCGCGCCCCAGGGTCGTGGACATCGTCGCGCCGAGCCGGCGCCACTGCGGCGTGCTGGCCGAGAGCACGACGTTGGCCTGCGTGCGCGGGCTGCCTGGCGTGAAGGCCGTCGTGTCAGCGCCGTCACCACGCGTCACGACACGCGTGTACCGGCGTGGATCGAAGCGCGTGGACTGCAGTTCGGGAATCACGTTCAATCGCCAGCCGCCGCGCAACACGAACAGGTTGTCCAGCGTGGAGCGGATCTCGAGCGGGCGTGCGCGCTGCAGGAATCCGTCGTAGGTCCAGGTGATGGTGGTGGTGCTGAACTGCTGCTGCTGGTCCCACCAGCCGCCGCGCCGGCCGAAGCGTGTCCACCGCTGGTTCACGGACGTACGCACGAAGTCGTTGCGGTTCACGAAGCCGGAGCGCGTCTCGAAATCGGGCGTGATGGCCTGCACGGCGTAGCGGAAGCCGTACGAGCGTCCGGTGCGGCCGCTGTTGGCTTCCCAGATCGCGCCATCGCGTCGCCGTGTGGCGTCACGCGTCATGCTGCCCACGAGCCGCAGCTCGCTGCTGTACACATTGCGGTACTGCAGGCGCGAATCGAGCCCCGCCACGCGGTTGAACGACGCGCCTTCCGTGCGATCGGTGTACACCATGCCGACGTTGCTCTGGTCGCCGAGGTCGCGACGCAGGCGCAGGATCGTGAAGATCGGATTGGTGGACCCATCGGCGCTGCCGGCTGCATCGTCGATCGCGGTGAGCAGGCCCACGTCGGTTTTCGGAATCTTGCCCGTGAGCTTGATCGCGGCCAGCGGCTCGGCGATCTGGCGCGTGTTCACGAGGCGATTCGGCGCGTCGAACTGCTCGCTGCCTTCCACGAAGAACGGGCGCAACTCGGGAAAGAACAACGCAAAGCGCACGTCGCCGGGAATCTGCCCCACGTCCGTCTCGACCTGGCTGAAATCGGGATTGATGGTGCCGTTGAGCGTGAAGTTGCTCGTCACGCCCCAGCGCACATCGGTGCCGGCCGTCACGCGTGTGCCGTACTTCCATGCCGTGGTCGTCGAGTCGCGCGCACCGTCGGCGAACGCGATGGAGTTCGGTGTGACGTCCAGCACGAGTCCGCGCCGCATGCCGCGCAGCCCGCGCAGGTAGCCCGCCTGTGCCTGGTACGCCTGCTTCGCTCGTGATGTCGGGGCCCAGGTGTCCTGGAAGCCGGTGCGCTGCGTCTGGCGCACCACCTGCAGGCCCCAATCCTGTCCCTCGCCACGCTGGAAGCGGATGGACTTGAACGGAATGCGCAGCTCCACTTCGTAGCCGTCGTCGAGCAGGCGCCCCTTCGACTGCCACACGTAGTCCTGCGTGAGGTCCACGGTCGCCAGCGACGCCTTCGATGCGCCCGGCGGCGCCTGCTGTTCGTTGCGCATGCCATCGGCCTGCACGCCCAGCGGATTCACGCCGAAGGTGAACGCGCGGCGACGGTCGTTGAAGGTGTCGAACGAGATTGCCACCCAGTCGTCATTGCTGATCTTGTCACGCTCGGCCAGCGTCGCACGCACGGTGCCGGGTGCTGCCCACGCGCGGACACCGACGTAGATGGCGTCGGCTGCATGCCAGATGCGCACCTCGGTGGAGTCCTGTGCGCGGCGACCGTCCACGGGGTTGAAGCTGGTGAACGCCGTCAGCACCGCGGCCCGCGACCACACGCCTTCGTCGAGATGACCGTCCACCGTGACCGACGTGTCGATGCGCACCGCGCGCACGTTCAGCGCACCCGCGCGGCCGCTGTAGACCAGCTGAGTATCGGCGACCGGAGTCGCCGCACGCGGCGCTGGCGGAATGGGACTTGAGGGCGCGGCGAGCTGCAGTAGCGCGAACAGTGAAACCAGCATGCACCGGGAACGGGAGGGCGGACAGCGCCTCGCACGACCCTGATATCGTGGCGCACCTTGTTCATTCTAACGGCTTCATGGCCTCGGACGCTCGACGTGCGCTGCGCCCGCGTCAGGCGTTCACAACAGTCCGCTGATCGGCTGGGCGTCGCCCTCCGCAAAGCGTTCCAGCCGCAGCGCATGCACATCGAGCGTACGCGTGGCACCATCGCACAGCAGCTCCGCCGCCAGCTGGCCCAGGATCGGCGAGTGCATCACGCCATGCCCCGACGAGCCATTCACCAGCAGCAGGTTGTCGCAGGACCGTGCGCGACCGAAGATCACCGTCTTGTCGGGGCTCATTTCGTACAGGCCCACCCAATGCGCCGACGCATCCAGCGCGGTCGTGCGCATCAGCGGCACGCGCTCACGTGCAATCGCCATCACCCGCTCCACCATGGGCTCGTCCACATCCAGCGCATACGGATCGTCACGCAGCGTGTCGACGGGCCAGTTCAGCAGCGCGCGGCGGTCACGAATGCGCAGGTGAAACGCATCCCGCGTCCAGATGGTCATCGGAAAGCTGTCGTCCAGTGCCGTCAGCGGTTCCGTGCATGCGATCTGCCGGCGCGCAGGCGTCACGGGCAGGTCCACGCCAGCCATCGCCGCAATCCGGGCCGACCAGGCACCGGCTGCATTCACGACCTGCCCCACGGCAATCCGCTCACCCGCCACCGTGACGTGCGTGATGCAGCCATTGGCCTCACGCTCCATGCCCTGCACGGGCGCATTCCACTGCACCTGCACCCCGCCGTGCCGCGCGGCATCGAGGTAGCCACGCAGGATGTTCAAGGGTCGGATGGTCGCATCGCTGGGACACCAGGCGGCACCGACAACGCCATCCAGCACCACGTGCGGATTGATGCGCTGCGCCTCGTCCAGCGTGAGCTCGCAGGCCTCGGTCAGGCCGGCGGCATGCTGGATGTCACGAGCCGCGCGGAAACTGTCCAGCGTTGCCTGGTCATCGGCCAGGAAGAGGTAGCCTACGGGACGGTACTCGGGATCGACGCCGACGTCGTCCACGAATCGCAGCAGCTTTGCGCGTGAGAGCAACGACAGCTCCACGTTGATGCGGTTTGCGAACTGGCCGCGATAGCCGCCGGTCGCCTTGCCGGTGCTGCCACACCCGGGTTCCGGCGACGCATCCACCACCAGCACGTCGCGCACACCGCGCTGCTGCAGGTGCCACGCAACGGATGCGCCGATCACACCACCACCGATCACCAGGGTCGAGACAGAGCGTGTCATGCCGCAATTCTATATCATTCCCGCCGCCGCCAGAGTCTGCATCCGTTGGTTCCCCGTCCTCGCCCGCGCCATGAACGACGCCCTGCTGGCCGCTGCCATCTCCGCCTTCCCGACTGACCTGCCCGGCATCACTCTGGGTGCGGTGATGCACGACGGCGCGATCGATCCCCGGCCGCTCGTGCGGCTGCCGCTCGCGATGATGACGCGCCATGGCCTGATTGCCGGCGCGACGGGCACCGGCAAGACGAAGACCCTGCAGCTGATGGCCGAGCAGCTCTCGGCGCAGGGTGTGCCGGTCTTCCTGGCCGACGTGAAGGGCGATGTGGGCGGCATCGCGCTGGCGGGCACCGCGCATCCGAAGATCGACGAGCGCGCCAGGGCGACCGGTCACGTCTGGCAGCCCACCGGCTTCCCGGTCGAACTGCTGTCGCTCACCGGCAAGACCGGTGGTCAGCTTCGCGCCACCGTCTCCGATTTCGGCCCGCTGCTGATGTCGAAGGTGCTGGGATTGAACGAGACGCAGTCCAGCGTGCTCGCACTCGTCTTCAAGTATTGTGACGACAAGGGCCTGCTGCTGCTGGACCTGAGCGACCTGCGCGAGGTGCTGCAGTACCTTGGCGACGAGGGCGCGGCGGAGTTGAAGGAGTACGGCGGCATGTCGAAGGCCACGGTCGGTGTGCTGCTGCGCAACATCATCGGCCTGGAATCGCAGGGTGCCGACCGGTTCTTCGGTGAGCCGGCCTTCGACCTGAACGACCTGTTTTCCGTCGAGCGCGATGGGCGCGGCCTGATCTCGGTGCTCTCGCTCGCCGACGTGCAGGACAAACCCGCGCTGTTCTCGACCTTCATGCTCTGGATGCTGGCCGAGATGTATGCGATGCTGCCCGAAGTTGGTGACCTCGCCAAGCCGAAGCTGGTGTTCTTCTTCGATGAGGCACACCTGCTGTTCGACGACGCGAGCGAATCGATGCGCGACGAGATCGAGAAGGTCGTGCGCCTGATCCGGTCAAAGGGCGTGGGCGTCTTTTTCATCACACAGCATCCGCGCGACATTCCAGAGACCGTGCTGGGCCAGCTGGGGAATCGCGTGCAGCATGCGTTGCGCGCCTTCACGCCCGACGATGAGAAGCAGCTTCGCTCCACGGCGCGCACGATCCCGAAAACCGGCTTCTACGATATCGAGGCGCTTCTCACGACGCTCGGCACGGGCGAGGCGCTGGTGTCCACGCTGACGGCGAAGGGCACGCCGACGATGCCGTTCGCCTGTCACCTCGTGCCGCCATCGTCGCGCATGGGACCGTTGACGGCTGAGGAGATTGCGCCGCGACTCACCACACCGCAGGCGCGGAAGTACACGACGGCGGTGGATCGCGACTCCGCACGCGAGATGCTCGAGCGCAAGTACGCCGCCGCCGCGCAGGCGGCGCAGATGGACGCTTCCGTTAGCGCCAGCGCGAAGACCGCGGCTGCGCCGAAAGCCGGCGCGCGCGAGGAGGAGAGCGCACTTGGCGCGTTCCTTCGTTCACCTGTTGCGCGGACGATCGCCGTCACGATCGCCGGCACGCTCACGCGCACGCTGCTTGGTGCGCTGACGGGCACGCGTCGCCGCTGAATCCCAATCGTGCACGTGCTCGTGTGCTGACATCGACCGGCATGGAATGCATCGCGGTGGATTGGTCGGGTGCGCTCACTGGTGCCGCATCGCGGATCTGGATCGCGTGCGCCACCAGCGGCGTGCTGACGGCGCTGCACGCGCCCGGCAGCCGCGGCGCCGTGCGTGACGCGCTGCTGGCTCGGCAGCGCGACGCGGCACCGGCGCTCGCTGGTCTCGACTTCTCGTTCGGCGTGCCGGCCTGGTACGCGTCGTCGCGAGGCTGGACGACGGTATGTGATGTGTGGACCGCCGCACGTGATGAGGGTGAGACGTGGCTGCGCGACTGCGCGCCGCCGTTCTGGGGGCGTCCGGGCACCACTCGCCCACATGACGCCGCAAGAGGACTTCGCACCACCGAGCGCATTGCGGCGGCTGGAACGCAGCCGAAGTCGGTCTTCCAGATCGGTGGGGCGGGATCAGTCGGCACCGGCTCCATTCGCGGCATGCCGATGCTGCTGGAACTGCGCGCTGCCGGATGGGCAGTGTGGCCGTTCGACGATGCAGGCCCGCACACGCTCGTCGAGATTTATCCGCGCTTCTTCACCGGTGCGGTGGTGAAGCGCAGCGCCAATGCGCGCGCCACGTGGCTCGAGCGGCACGAGCCGGCGATCACGGCGGAGTTCCGGCAACTGATGTGTGCGTCGGAGGACGCGTTCGATGCCGGGGTGTCTGCGCTGCGCATGACGGGTCTCGATTTTGCGCGAGCACTCCACGCGAGCGATGATCCGGTCACGCGACTCGAGGGAGCGATCTGTGGACCCGGTGCGCACCTGGCGTGAGCAGGTCGTGTCCGACGCGCAGGCGTACGCCATCGAGTGACGAATTACCGCGTGACCGTGATCGTGACCGGCTTCGATACCAATTGCATGGAAATCACCTTGTGCGTGTAGTCACCCAGTACCGCACGCAGCACGTGACGGCCGGGCGTCATCGGCACGCTGACCTCGATCTGGCCTTTGCCGTAATGCACGTGCAGGCTGTCTGCCGGAATGACCGTGCCGGGCGCGCCCGCTCCGCTGTCGATCAGCAAGTGAAAATGCCCAGTGCGTTCCATGTTCGTGCCGGCCGGCGCGACGCCGTAATTTGCAAGACGGAAGCGCACCGTGACGGGACTGCGCACACGCTGCCCGTTCGCAGGCAGCAAGATGCCGATGATCGGCGCCGGGGCGTTAGCGGGTGCAGCCGCAGGCGTGGCGGCCTGCGCGTGCAGGCTCGAGACTGCGACGATCGCGACCAGTGCCGCGGCGGGAAGTGACAGGATTCGCATGGGGAACTGAACTGATGTGGAATGATGCGCCGACAGGATGCACGCGCGTAATCTTACCGGAAGCGCAATGGAAGTCAGGTCACCGCGCTGCCCGGCTCCGGATGTCACGTCTGCCGCTCGACCAGACGTCATCGGGTATGGCGCTGGTCGCGACCGTCATCGTCACGTCGTGTGTGATCATCGGCGGAAGCTGCTGCCCGACATCGCGCGTGGCCACGCACGTGACATCGAACGTCATGAACATGGATGAGGCTGCGCTAAAGATTGTTGGCTGCTGCTGAGTTACGTTATTGCCGAGTCACTGATCGCGACGTCCGTCGCCATCTGAACGAGTGGCTCGATCCGGCTCACCGGTATGCGCCTGTCCTACTTCGCGCTCTATTCCGCCGTCGCGACACAGGCCGCCACCGCGCTTCTGCTTGCGTCGGCCCTGTACGCGCTTGGCCAGTACTATCCGCGCTATTACCTGCGCCTCTGGGCGGGAGCGTGGCTCGCGGCGTCCCTGCACACCGCGATGGGAATCGTGGCGCTGCTGCTGCGTGCGCCCGACGAGCCCACCCTCGGCATGGCCTCGACGCTCGCCACCTGGTTGTCACAGACGGCGGGACTGACGCATTGCGCGCTGCTGCTGCTGGGTGCGTGGTCGTTGTTCGGCGGTCACACTGGTGCCGGCCGCAAGGCATGGATCTGGATCATCGGTGGCGCAGCAATTCTGGCACTGCTGCCGGCGTTCGCCGTACCGACCGACCTGTCGACGACTGCGGTGGCCACACGATTGCTCGTCCGTGTCGGTGTCATGTCGGCGCTGGGGAGCATCGCCGCCGTTGTCGCCGCCGTCCTGATCCGCCGCGCCCATCTCGATGCACCCGCTCTCGGTGCGCGCTGGATGTGGCGCATCATGGTCGCCATCGGCGTGCAGCGTTTCAGCATGATGCTCGTCGCCGCGTCGCAGCTCGGTGGCAACCGCGCCATCACGGCCGACGTGCTGCAGTTGCTGATGCTGGTGGACATCGTGCTCATGGCGGCACTTGGCATCGGCACGGCCATCGCACTGGTGGAGGACGAACAGGTCAACACGCGCCGCGCAGCCGAGGGACAGGTCGAGGCGGAACGGCGCGCGCGTGCGTCGGGGGCGAGCCTGGTGTCCGCGCTCGCCGCGGTGCCGGACCTCGTGTCCGTGTTCAACGCCGACGCGCGGCTCGTAGCCTGGAATCCTGCCTTCGAGTCGTTCGTGAGCAAGCATGGTGGTGTGCCACCGGCGCCGGGCATGCTGGTGATCGATGCCATGCCCGACGCCGCTGACGGCGAATGGCCGGGTCGGATCGACGCGTTGCTGCAGGGCCGCGACCAGGTCTTCGAGGCGGCCTTCGAGACGACGGACGGCGCGGCCGAGTACTTCGACGTCAGCGCGCGCCCCATGCGCGACGCGCTGGAGATCGTGGGTGGCGTGATCGTGGCCCGCGATGTCACCGAGCGCCGGAAGCTGGAGCAGCAGCTGCAGCAGTCGCAACGCCTCGACACCGTGGGGCGGCTCGCGGGCGGCATCGCGCACGACTTCAACAACCTGCTCACCGCAATCCTCAGCAGCGCGTCGGTGGCGCGCGAATGCCTGCCACCCGACCACGAGGTGCAGGCCGATCTTGCCGACGTGCAGCTCGCCGGCGAGCGCGCGACGCAACTCACCAAGCAGCTGCTTGCCTTCGCGCGTCGCCAGCCGGTGTCGCAGCAGCCCATCGAGTTGAACGATCGTGTCGCGACGATGGAGCGCATGCTGTCACGCCTCGTCGGTCCCGATGTCACGCTGCGCGTGACCCTCGGCGATGCACTCTGGCATGTCCGTGCCGATGGTCCGCAGCTCGAACAGGTGCTCGTGAACGTCGTGGTGAATGCGCGCGACGCGATGCCCAATGGCGGCCGGCTCACGGTGCGGACCGGGAATCGCGTGCTGATCGACGGCGCCATCGTCCTGCCGCGACCCATGCCCGCCGGCGAGTACGTCGAGATCGTCATTAGCGACAACGGGACAGGCATGGACGAGGAGACACTCGCGCATGTCTTCGAGCCGTTCTACACCACGAAGCCGGTCGGGCAGGGCACAGGCCTCGGGCTCGCAATGTGTTACGGCATCATCCGGCAGCATCATGGCGCAATCTGGATCGACTCGTCACCTGGTCGCGGCACCACGGTGAACATCCTGCTGCCCCGCTACAGCGGTCCGCTGCCCGTGCAGCAGGGACCTGCGCCCGTCACCACGCCCATGTCGACGCGCAGCGGAACCGAGACGGTGCTGCTGGTGGAGGACGAGCCGCAGGTGCGGGCCGTCGCCGCCCGCGCGTTGCGCGGCGCAGGCTACCGCGTGTTCGAAGCAACCAACGGTCGTGATGGTGTGCAGGTCGCACGGCGCGAGCGCGAGGCGATCGACCTGATCCTGTCCGACGTCGTGATGCCGGAGATGGGAGGCAAGGAGATGGTGGAGCTGGCACGCCAGTTCCTGCCATCCGTTGCCGTACTCTTCGTTTCGGGCTTCACCGCTGGCAGTTTTCCGCTGCCAAGTGACGACCCGTCCGCCAGCATGTTCCTGCAGAAGCCATTCACGCCGCAGGAGCTGCTCGCAATGGTGCGCCAGGTGCTTGATCGACATGCGGCAGTGCTCGAGGCTCGCGCTGTCAGCGCGACGTCCTGAACACCTCCGCCAATCGCACGAAGACTCCCTCTTCCCAAGATGTCACGTGTTTCGAACCCTGTGCTGCTCCATTGTGTTGCTGGCTGCCTTCACCACCGCGTGTGCGCAGGGCGCCGGTAACCCGTGGGCGACCCGCGGCGCGCAGGGCACCGCACTGCTGCGCAACTTCGAGTTCAAGGCGGGGGGCCGCCTCGACACGCTGAAGCTGCATTACACCACGCTCGGCACACCGCGACGCGGTGGTGACGGCACGGTGCGCAATGCGGTGCTCGTGCTGCATGGCACTGGCGGCACCGGGCGCGGCTTCCTGAATCCGACCTACGCCGGCGGCCTGTTCGGACCGGGGCAGCCGCTGGACAGCGCGAAGTACTACATCGTGCTGCCCGATGGCATCGGCCATGGCGAATCATCCAAGCCCAGCGACGGGCTGCATGCGCGATTCCCGAAGTACGGATATCAGGACATGGTCACGGCGCAGCAGCGCATGCTGACCGAAGCGCTGCAGGTGACTCATCTCCGCGTGATCGTCGGCACGTCAATGGGTTGCATGCATGCGTTCACCTGGGGCTGGATGTATCCCGGCTTTGCCGACGCGCTCGCGCCGATGGCCTGTGCGGCGACGCAGATCGCCGGCCGCAACCGCATGATGCGCACGATGGCCATGGATGCCATCCGCCTCGATCCGGAATGGCGTGGCGGTGAGTACACGGCATCGCCGCGCGCGGGCCTGCGAAGCGCGATGCAGATCCTGTACATGATGGGTACGGCACCGTTGCTGCAGCAGCGTCAGGCACCCACGCGTGATGCCGCGGACAGCGTGATCCGCGCTGTCATGGATGCGCGCATGGCCGTCACCGACGCCAACGACTTTCTCTACCAGTTCGACGCCAGCAGCGATTACGACCCGTCGTCGCGCTTGCAGGAGATTCGCGTGCCGGTGCTGCACATCAACTCGGCCGACGACGAGGTGAACCCCCCGGAGCTCGGTCTCGTGGAGCGGCTGAATTCGCGCATGCCGCACGCGCGCTTCATCCTGCTGCCGATCTCCCAGCAGACGCGCGGCCACGGCACGCACTCGCTGCCTGCCATCTGGGGCGAGACGCTGCGCGAATTCCTGGGCACGCTCGCGACACCCTGAGCGCCTGAGGCACGTACGTAATCGATGCCAGCCCCTGGTGCGATGAGCATCGGGGGTTCGCATCCACAGTATTCACGCGCAGGCACGCCGCAGATGTCGACCGGGCCTGCGCACCACCATGATCGAGGTTCTCCCGTGAAACTTCTGCTGCGCCTCCTGGTCATCGCCGCGTCGCTGTTCGTCGCGACGAGGTTCGTTCCCGGCATTTCCTTTACCGGCGACAACTACGGCGCACTGCTGTTGGTCGCCGTGCTGTTCGCCGTCGTGAACACCATCGTGAAGCCGATCCTCAAGCTCTTCTCGCTTCCGGTGGTGCTGATTACGCTCGGGCTGTTTCTGTTCGTGATCAACGGCTTGATGCTTCTGCTCACGTCGTTCCTTGCGTCACGCATGTCGCTCGGCTTTCACGTGGACGGAATCGTGCCAGCAATCATCGGTTCACTCGTGGTCAGCATCACGGCGGCCCTGCTGAACTTTGCGCTCGGCACGAGCCGCGACGACGACTGATCCGGCGCATCAGCTGATACCTGCGCAACCGCAGGCAATGCTTGCCGCCGCTGGTGTGTCGGTTGCATACGGCGGCGTGCACGCGCTGCGCGACGTGTCGCTCGTGGTGTCGCGGGGAGAGGTGCTCGGCTTGCTCGGACCCAACGGTGCGGGCAAGTCGACACTGCTGCGCGTGCTTGCCACACTCCAGCGTCCCGATGCCGGCACGGTGCATGTCGCCGGCGGTGATGCGCTCGCCGACCCGCAACGCGCGCGACGACATCTTGGTTACCTGCCGCAGGAGTTCGGCTTTCCTCCCTCGCTCACTCCCGCCGAGCTCCTGGAGCATTTCGCGCTGCTGAAGGGATTGGAGGTGGCGGTCCAACGGCGTGCGGGCGTCGCGCAGATGCTGGAACGCGTGAATCTCTGGCGCGACCGCCACAAGCCGGTCCGCTCGCTCTCCGGCGGCATGCGGCAGCGACTCGGCATCGCGATCGCGCTCATCGGCGCACCCGATGTGCTCATCGTGGACGAGCCGACGGTCGCCCTCGATCCAGCGGAACGGCATCGCGTGCATGATCTGATCATGGAGTTGGCTGAGGAACGTGCCGTGCTCCTCTCCACGCATCTCGTGGCTGACGTCGATGCGCTCTGCCATCGCGCGGTGGTCCTGCATCACGGGCGCATCGTGCGTGCGGGACCGCCGGCGGAACTTGCGGAGGCGCTGCGCGGGCGTGTGTTCAGGGCGCGCCTCTCGCGTGTCGAGGCGCAGAGCGTTCGCGCCTCGATGCGCGTGATCCGCGAGTTCCTGGTCAGCGGGGCGGTCGCCGTCACGGTCATCGCCCCGCAGGCGCCGGACGCACGGTTTGTGGCCGCCCAGCCGACGCTCGATGACGTGTTCGCCGAGGCGACGCAGCAGGGCGCGGGCGCACCGTGAGGGCGAAGCCTGCGGGTCATGTCGGGCGGGCATCGCGGTGAGTGCGCGGTGGACGCGGATCGCCGCCGTCGCTCGACTCGAGCTCGCCATCCAGCGCCGCGAACCGTTGACCGCGCTCTATCTGCTGGTACTTGGTCTGCTCGCCATGGCGTTCGCGGCGGCGGGACCGGTGGACCTGGTGCGTGACCGAGGTGCCGTGCCGACCGATGCCGCCTGGTCGCTGATGCTGGCGACGACCGCGCTGACTGCGTTTGGCCAGGTGATCACGACGATGGTGGCTGCCACGGTCGTGCTGCGCGATCGCGCCGACCGTGTCGACGCGCTGCTGGCGGTCAGCCGGCTGACACGACGCGAGTATCTCGCGGCGAAGCTTGCGGCCGCCCTCTGTACGCTGCTCGTCATTTACTGCGCCATTCCCGTGGGTCTCGTGGCCGGTGCAGTGATCGGCGGCGGGAGCCTGTCACATGCGGTGCAGGCGAGCATCGCGCCGTTCGCGCTCGTCGCAGTCCCGACCATGCTGGCCGTTGGCGCGCTGCAGTTCGGCGTCGGTGTGTTGAGCGGACGGCTGTGGCCGATCGTGGGTCTGGGGTTGCTGCTGATCTGGCTCTGGACCGAGGCTATCGCTCAAGCACCCTTGCACGCAGGCGCTGCGCTGCTGGATCCGTTCGGCACTGCGCCGCTGGTGCAGGCGACGGCGCGGTGGACCGATGCGCAGCGCATGACGGCGGTCATGCCTGTCACGGCACAACTGCTGGTGAACCGCCTGCTTTGGCTGGGCATCGGCATGCTCGTGGCTGCCGTTGCGGTGTTCGCACCGGCGCCCGCGTGGCGCGCGGGGCAGGACGAAGGGACTTCCAGGTCCGACGAACCACTGCCGCAGGCGTTGCCCGCATCCATGGTGCGGGCCGCACACGCGAGCAGCTGGCGTGGCGCGCTGGCCACCGCGCACTACGTGGTCCGCTGGATGCTGCGCGACACCGGCTGGCGTGTGCTGACCGTGCTGGGCATCGTGAATGTGGCGATCCATGCATATGTCGATGCGCGCAGTGCGACCGATGGCGCTGGCGCCACGCGCGTCGCCTTGACCGCATTGCAGCTGCATGCGCGGCTGTTCCTCGTGCTGCTGGCGACCATTTATGCCGGTGAACTGGTCTGGCGTGAGGCCGAGGAGCGTTCAGACGCCTTCTTCGAGGTGCAGTCGCCTGGCCGAACGGCCCGGCTTGCGGGTCGCATCGGGGGGGCGTTCGCAGCACAGTGTGCGCTGGTCGCAGCATTGGCCATCGCCGCGGCTCTTGCGGCAACGGTTGCCTCGGGGCAGCACATGGCGCTTCAGGCATTCTCGATCGCCGTACTCAGCCAAATGCTCTGGCCGTTTGCATCCTGGCTGATTTTTTCGCTGCTGGTGCACGTGCTGGTTGGGCACAAGGTCGCGGCGCACCTCTGCTGCATTGGCGCCTGGGTGCTGGCGGTGCTGTGGCTTGGAGCCGCGCGACCGGCAGGTGGTCCCGCCCTCGCGTGGTGGGTCATGCCGGCGCTGACGGCATCGGCTCTGCTGCTGATCCGGTTCGCATGGAGCGACGCGTACTCACGTCGCAGGCTGCTCCAGCATTCGATCGTTTCGATCCTTTTATAATCGGCGTGACCTGCCGACACTGAGCCTCGGTCCGCCTTCTGAAAACGACGTCGTGCCGGTTGACGCCCGTCGCACTCGCTCCCGGCGGTAACCATTTGGTTAACGTCACTGGCAGAATGCAGCCGGAGTCGGCACTATTACGCGTGTTCGGCGGGAGGGTCAGTCGCGGCAGGCTCTCGTGAGCCCTGAGGCGCAGCCCTTGCGGTAGTGAAAAGTTCCGGTCCATCAGCGCATTCGGCGCTGGCGGGTGACTATTCCGGAATCGTTGCGGTATCCTCGCTTTTAACACCCCTTCGGAGGTGGCATGACGCTATCTGTTCGCCTGCGCTCGGCGGGCTCGCTGTTCGCGATTGCGATCAGCGCAGCGCCGCTGTTTGCGCAGACCCCCCAGGCTGGAACGGTCGAAGTCAATGCTGGTGTCCGCGTATCGGACGTCGGCATCAGGAACTTCTCGTCCGTTACGTCGCCCACGGGCCTGCTCGGCTTGTATCTGCACCGGAACTTTGCCATCGAGTCGGAAATCTCGTCGGCAAACGGCCGTGTGTCGAATACCCCAGCTGGGGTACGATCACTTTCATCGTACACGCCGATTCATCTCCGCGGTGTTTTCTCGATTCCAGTGCAGGAGCAGGTTGAGCTCCTTCTTGGCGTCGGCGCTGTCCGTAACGAGCAGCGGTGGCTGGAGCCGAACATTCCCGTCGGCGCCAACTCCCCGCAGTCCGTCAAGAAGTTCAACGAGTACAGCTGGGCCACGATGATCGGCGCCCGTCTTGGGCTCACCGACAACGTTGCCTTCCGTGCTGCGGTGACTGTTGATGGTTCGCAGTTCGAAGCCGCCGACAATCGCCTGTTCAATGGCAAGCGGAACACGAACATCGGCGGCCAGTTCGGTGTCAGCTACCTGTTCAACACCAAGCCGAAGGATGCTGACGGCGACGGCGTTCCCGACAAGAACGACAAGTGCGCCAACACGCCTGCTGGCGTGGCGGTCGATGCGACTGGTTGCCCGCTCGACAGCGATCGTGATGGTGTTGCGGATTACCAGGACAAGTGCGCCAACACGCCTGCTGGCGTGACGGTCGACAGCACTGGTTGCCCGGTGGACAGCGACAAGGACGGCGTCGCAGACTACCTGGACAAGTGCGCGAATACACCGGCTGGCGTGAAGGTCGATGCTTCGGGTTGCCCGGTCGATTCCGACGGCGACGGCGTGGAAGATTCTCGCGACCGCTGCCCGAACTCGCCGCGTGGCGTGAAGGTCAATGCAGAAGGTTGCCCGCTGGATTCTGATGGCGACGGCGTGACGGATGACGCTGACCGCTGCCCGAATACCCCGGCTGGCACCCGCGTCGATGCCTCTGGTTGCCCAGTCGTGGTGGCCGTGCTCGATACCGCCAAGACCCTGGTGTTGGAAGGCGTGAACTTCCGCACTGGCTCGGCAGCACTGACGCCGGGTGGTCGTGCCATGCTGCTCCGCGCAGTGGAATTGCTGAAGGCTTCGCCGAATGTCCGCGTCGAGATCGGTGGTCACACCGATTCAAGAGGCTCGGATCGCGCAAACGCTCGCTTGGCGCTGGCTCGTTCCACGACGGTGAAGAGCACATTGACCGCGGCAGGTGTGGATGCAGGACGGCTTGAGGTGAGGGGCTACGGAGAGAGCTCACCGCGGGCTACCAACCGGACGACCGCTGGTCGCGGTCTGAACCGCCGCGTTGAGTTGAAGCCGATTCGCTAAGGATTCGGCAGGATGAAGTCGAACGGGGCGCTTCCGAGAGGAGGCGCCCCGTTCGACATTTGGCACCGTGCTGTTGAGAGCTGGCGAAAATGGGCTCTCAACGGCTGCAAGTCAGTCAAGCGCGTCGGTGCACGCATTGCCTTCAAGTCGCGGCGACTGGTTCGCGGTTTGTACGTGGGGCGCAGCACTTGTCGCGCAAGCCTGCGGTCCAGCGACTGTGTCGCAGACGGCGCAGATGATGGGTGCGTTTGCCTCAGCTGGCAGTGCCGGCCGTTCAGGCGGTCGGATATGGCATCGAGGGCGCGACTTTGCGATTTCCACAGGCACCCAGCGAGGCAACCTGGTTGCAGGATCACGACTTGTGCCGTTTGTCGACATCGTGTGGATAACGTATCCACAACGTACACAACGACTTACGTGGGTTTTGTTCGGGATTGTGACGTGACGTTGCGAAGTGTACCCTTGTCTTCTCGCGACCGGCGCAAATCGCACGCATGGTCACACGGTACTCGTCGCAGGTGGGGTATTCATTCATGTCGGCGCCGCAACCACCAGACGATTACGCGCTCATTCGGCTGACACTGTCAACCGGCGGCGCATCCAGTTCAGGGGGTCGCCGTCAGGTGCGGGCCGAGCGCGGTGAGCGCCGCGAGCTCGAGCCACGCGGCAAGGAGATCGAGGTTCGGATCGCCGGTCGACGCGGATCGCGCCGCAGTGCATTGCGCCGTGATCTCGAACGCGATGGCATCCGCATCACCGCGACCGCGCAGCCCGATGGCCAGCAGTCCAGCGGCATCGGCGAGTCGTTCACGCACGAACTGCTGGAAGCGAAGTCGCAGCTCCGTCTCGTTGGTGCTCGGCGCGAGGTCGGTCACACCGCCCCGTTGCTCACGCAGCGCTGCGAGGTCGGCAATGAGCTGTTCCAGGCGTGCCACGTCGGGATGCAGCAGGAGATGGCGCCAGATGAGCCAGATGGGCGTGCCGCCGCGGCGTGCCGTGTCGTCGCTCGCGCTCGTGCGATGCTGCTCCGCCTGTGCCATGCGATCGGCATTGGCCGTCTGGCTGAGCCAGGCGCGCGTCTGCGAAACGACGTCGGGACCGGCGACGGCGGCGAGTGCGCACAGCCGCACGCCATGGCGGAGCAGCCCCTCTTCATCGCTCCCGATCTGCAGCCCGAGCGAACGATGGAGCATGCAGGCACGATCGGCACCGACACGAAGCGCCGCGCGCTCGAGAGCCGCCGGGACATTGGCAGACCGGGAACGGAGCGCGTCGCGTCCGAGGAGCGCCGCGAGTTCGTAGGCCGTCGCGAGCGTGTGCGCGGACTCGCGGATCGCGGGAAGGCTGAGCGAGATCTCACCGGCTTCGGCGGCGGCGAGGGTCGCGAGGCGCTGCGCGGTCGGCATGGCATCGACCGCCCAGTGCCGATCGACGAGGTCCGCTCCGCTCGCGGGCGGCGCGGGGAAGATCGCGTGTGATGCGTGCGCCACGGCGGTGTTCCTCCAGAGTCCGGGCCCGACATCGACCACATCGGCGACGATGCAGCAGGGCGTGACCACGGCAGGATACGAAGGATTGTCAAGCAACACATAACCGGTGTCGTGCTTCCAGGCAACTCGGACGCATGTCACCAAAGCGGAGAACATGGTGTCACTCTGTCATTCGTCCACCGAGACGGCAAGTCGTGCTTCACAGCTGGATGTAGTGCATGGCGTGTTTGGCGCTTTGAAAGTTGGCGAGACGCCATTGGATGCGTTGATGCGCCATGCGCTGGAAGTGCCTGGCGCAGCCGCGGCGCTGCTGGACGCATTCGCCGCGCAGGCAGGTGCGCTACGGCTGGTGCAGGAGGCCGAGGCACGCGGTGCCGCCTCGCTGCCAAGCGACTTGCGGCGGGGAATCGCCGCTGCGGCGGCGCGCACGCCATCGTGGCTGGCAGTCGGGACTGCAGGGGTTCGCGTGTGATGCCTGAGGCGGTAGAATGCAGCACGGTGCATGGGTCGGCGATGCGGTCGACGCCTGCGTGAGCTGTGGTGCAGGCGCCCATCTCACCGTGAATCACTTTCGATCTGCTGCCGTGACGCCGCTTTCCTTTCCGCACTCGCCGGCCGAGCTCGCTGACGCTTCCTGGCAGGACATCGCAGCCCATTACGATGCGCTCGCGGCCGCCAGCCCCACGCGCGAGACGGCACGCGATTGGATGCGCCAGTGGTCACAGCTCGAAGAGCTCGTCAACGAAGCGTCATCGACCGCACTGATCGAGTACACCGGTAATACCGCAGATGAAGCGGCCGAGGCGCGTTACCTGCGCTTCGTGACGGAGATCCAGCCGAACGCGGAAGCGCGACAGACCGGGCTCGCGCAGCTGCTCATTGCGACCGGCATCGATGACGCGGACATCGCCGTGCTGCTTCGTGAATTCCGCACGACGGTCGCGATCTTCCGCGAGGCGAACGTGCAGCGATTCGCGCAGATCGAGCAGCTCAGCGCCGCCTACCAGAAGATCGCCGGCGGCATGAGCGTCGAGATCGACGGCCGGGTGCTCACGGTGCCCCAGCTGCAACCGCTGCTGGAAGCGGAGGATCGCGCGGCGCGGGAGCGCGCGTTCCGTGCCGGCGCCGATGCGTACCTCGCGCATCGCGAGGAGTTTGCCGACCTGTTTGAGCGCATGTACGAGTTACGGCAGGATGTCGCGCACGAATCCGGGTTCAGCGACTTCCAGTCGTTCACGTTCGCGGCGAAGCATCGTCACGACTACACGCCTGACGATGTCGCGCGCTTTCATGACGCCGTCGCCGCGGTGGTCACGCCTGCCGCCGCGCGCGTGCACGCAAACCGTCGCGAGCGCCTCGGTGTCGACGCGCTCCGTCCGTGGGATCTGGCCGTGGATCCGGATGGACTGGCGCCGCTGCGACCGTTCCGCGATGCGAGCGAGTTCGTGTCCACGAGTGGCCGGATCTTCTCGACACTGGATCCCGAGCTCGGCGAGCGGTTTGCCGACATGGCGTGCGACGGCCTGCTGGACCTCGAGAGCCGCCCGAACAAGGCACCCGGCGGGTACTGCACGACGCTGCATCATCGCAAGCAGCCGTTCGTGTTCATGAACGCCGTCGGCGTGTCCGATGACGTGACGACGCTGGTGCACGAGGCGGGGCATTGCTTCCACGCCTACCTCGCGTCGGACAAGGAGCTGATCTGGCAGCGCGGCACGGGTTCGGAGGCGGCAGAACTCGCGAGCATGTCCATGGAGATGCTCGCCGCGCCGTATTTTGCGCTGCCGGTGGGTTACTACACGCCGGACCAGGCGCGGCGCGCGCAGGCTGCGCACCTCGAGGACGTGCTGCTCGCGCTGCCGCACATCGCAAGTGTCGATGCGTTTCAACGGTGGATCTACACCAGTGGCAACGGTCATGACCGCAACGCGCGTGATGCGGCGTGGCTGGCACTGCGCGCGCGCTTCGAAGTCGGTGTGGACTGGTCGGGGCTGGATCGCGAGCGCACGGCGCGGTGGTATCGCCAGCTGCACATCTTCGAGCTGCCGTTCTACTACATCGAGTATGGCATCGCGCAGCTTGGTGCACTGCAGATATGGAAGCGCAGCCTCCGCGATCCCGAGGCTGCGCTGGCAGGCTACAAGGCCGCGCTGCGACTGGGCGGAACGCGCACGCTGCCTGAACTCTATGCGGCGGCTGGTGCGCGCCTGATCTTCGATGCCGATGGCATGCGTGAACTGGTGGAGCTGGTCGAGGAACGACTCGAGATGCTGCGCGGTTCGACGGTTCCGTGAAGACCACCGGCACCACACCGGTGCCGAGCGCAGGCGAGACGCCGCACGACCCCTATGGCGCGTTGCGCGTGCCGGCGTTCCGGTGGTTCATCATCAGCCTGATGGCGATGACCGTCGGCGTGCAGATCCAGGGCATCGCGGTCGCATGGCAGCTGTATGCGGCAACCAATGATCCGCTCGCGCTGGGCCTTGCGGGGCTGGCCGAAGTACTGCCGTTCCTGGCGTTGTCACTGCCGGCCGGGCAGTGGGCCGACCGACATGACCGGAAGCGGCTGGCGCTGATTGGCATCGGCGTGCTGGTGCTCTGCGCAACGCTGTTCCTGGCCATGACCACCGGCTTGCATGCGCGCGTATCCGGCACGGTGCGTGGCGTGGGCTCCACGGCCTGGTCGTCGCCGCTCGTGATCTATGCCGTGCTCGCGGTGTCCGGGGTGGCACGCGCGATCCTGCAGCCTGCGCGGCAGGCACTCGGCACCATGATCGTGCCGTCAACGCTGTATGCCAATGCTGCAACCTGGCGCAGCTCGACCTGGCAGTTCGCGTCGGTGGTGGGACCGGCAGTCGGGGGCCTGATGTTCGCGTTCTCGGGGCCACTCATCACGTATGCCGCGACGCTCGCGCTGCTGCTGCTCGCGTTCTGGAGCATGTCGGTGGTGCAGGTGCCGCCGCGCGTCGTCGGGCCGGCACACTCCACTGACGGTGCCGGAATTCTGGAAGGTGTGCGCTTCGTGCTGCGCGACAAGCTGGTGCTCGCGGCGCTGTCGCTGGACATGTTCGCGGTGCTGTTCGGCGGCGCCACGGCGCTGCTGCCCGTGTTCACCAGCACCGTGCTGCATGTGTCGCCCGAGTGGCTGGGCTACCTGCGTGCCGCGCCGGCCGTGGGTGCCGTGTGCATGGCGCTGGTGATCGCACACCAGCCGCCCATGGAGAACGCGGGTCGCACGCTGCTGTTCGCGGTGGCCACGTGGGGGCTGAGCATCATCGGCTTCGCGCTGTCGCGCAATGTGTGGCTGAGCTGCGCGCTGCTGGCCATGGGCGGTGCCGTGGACAGTGTGAGCGTGGTGATCCGCTCCACGCTGCTGCAGGCACGCACGCCGCCACACGTGATGGGTCGCGTGATGGCCGTGAACTCCATCTTCATCGGCAGCGCAAACGAGATCGGCGCGTTCGAGAGCGGACTGACCGCGCGCCTGCTTGGCGCGGTGAACAGCGTGCTGCTTGGCGGCGTGGCCACGCTGATGGTGGTGGCGTCGATGGCGACATTCTCGCCAACGCTGCGCCGCCTGAAGCGGCTGCATGGGCCCGACACCGCAGAGTGAGCGGCGTCGGGCGAACGCGGCACTACGGCAACGACTTCACTGCCGCGGGCAACACGAAAATGGCGGCGTCGATGGCGTCGAACGTCACGGCGGTTGTGTTCAGGACGATATCGCCATTCGGTGTGCCCTGCGTGACCTTCGTGGCCACGGAGATGGCGCCGAATCGCTTGTAGGCGGAATACAGGTTCTTCTGCTCACCGCTGGGCTGCTGGATCACTTCACCGATCTTCAAGCCGGTGGCCTGGTCGTAGTACACGGTGCGCGCGCGACCGCTCTTGCTCACGATCTTCACCGGCCAGGTCTTCGCGCCCTCGAAGTCCGCGGCGTCCAGCACCTCGGCGCTGGTGTAGCTGCCTGATTCCCAGAGTCCTGCCGTGGGCGACGTGGACGACAACACGTCGGCCGTCATGCCGGCGTCCATTTTGCTGGCGCCCGATTGCGGATCCATGGCCCAGGCGATGGTGCCGTCGAACCCCTGCTGCACCTGGCCGAAGCCGGGAACGTCGATCGTCATCAGCATGCGCCCTCCGCCAACCTTGCGCTCGTAGCCTGCGGAGATGCTCGCGAAGGTGATGTCAGCGGTGCCGACTTCCGTGCGTGCCATGGTAGCGCGGAACGCCGCCATACCGCCGACGGCGGCGGCGTGCTTGTCGAACAGCGCCTGGGCAGTCGGCTTCTGTGCGAACAGTGCGGTCGGGACGACAAGCGCCGCAGTCATGATCGCGCGGCGGATGGCGGTACGGGACATTCGGACTCCAGTGATGAGGATGCTCGTTGTACGCCGACACCGAAAAATTGTGTCAGTGGCAGCATGTAAAAGGCGGGAGGCGCCACCTGCTGGCACCTCCCGCTGGTCGTGCTGCCGTCGATCAGCCGCAGCTTCGCATGATGGCCAGCGTGATGATTACTTCCACTGCCGCGGCAACCGCGGCCCAGATCAGCAGTCCCGGTCGTCGGCCTTTGGCCGGAGCCGATCCCAGCGTGCGTCCGCACGATGCACAGATCGTGACATCAGCGGGCCGAAGCACGGTGCCGCAATCACCGCACCGGATTTCCATTCCGTTACGGCGTCACGCCCGACTTCATGCCGGTGCCGGCAGACGACGTGGCGGGTGATGACGGCCATTTGTCGAACCAGCTGCGCATGTAGAGCTGCGTGCGCATCCAGTTCGACGGCTTCGACGACGTGCCGTGCCACTCCTCGTTGAAGCGGATCATGGCGGTCGGCACCTTCATCATCTTCAGCGCGGAGTAGAACTCCTCCGTCTGCGGCATTGGTGTGCGCAGGTCCTGCACGCCCGTCATCAGCATCGTGGGCGTCTTCACGTTGCCGACGTACATCAGCGGCGAGCGGCGGAGATGCTCCGACGGATCGACCCATGGCAGCTGCGCGAAGTTGCGGTACCAGCTGGCACCGTCGGTGGTGCCGACGAAGCTGAGCCAGTCGATGACGGGGCAGTTCGCACTGGCCGCGGCAAAGCGATTGGTGTGGCCCACGATCCACGACGTCAGCACGCCGCCGCCCGAGCAGCCGAACACGTACAGGCGCTTCGAATCCACATAGCCGCGGTTGATGACCGTGTCCACCGATGCCATCAGGTCGTCGAAGTCCTTGCCGGGATAGGCATTCTTGATCGCGTTGCCGAAGGCGCTGCCGTAGCCCGTGGAGCCGCGCGGGTTGGTGTAGAGCAGCACGTAACCGTTCGCGACATGATCCTGACGCGCGAGGTTGAACCCGCCGTTGTACATCGCGTGCGGACCGCCGTGAATCTCCAGCATCAATGGATACTTCTTCGCGGGATCGAAGTCGGGCGGCTTCACGATCCAGCCCTGGACGCGGAATCCGTCCACGCTGGTGAGCCACACTTCCTCGGTGCGACCCAGCTGCTTGCCGGCCAGCACATCGTCATTGACGTGCGTGAGGCGCGTGACGGCCGACGGCGTGCGCACGTTGAAGCGCACGACGTCGTTGGGCTGCAACTCGGTGGACTGGATGCCGACCATGTTGCCCATGCGATCCACGTCGGTCACGCTGAGCACCTGCTTGCCGGTGGTCACCTGTCGCGTCTGGCCTGCGAGCGAGGTGAAATACAGGTTGCGATAGCCTTCGTTCTCGACGTTGTAATACACGCCGCTGCCGTCCAGCGCCCACATCATGCCCTGCGGTGCACGATCCAGCGCGGCATTGAGCGCGCGGGCATTCGTGCCGTCGGCATTCATCAGGTAGATGTTTGCATCCTTCCACGTCGCGTCGGTCGAATCGTAGCCGGTGTACGCGATCAGCCTGCCGTCTGGCGATGCGATCGGGTTGCTGTCCGGACCCTTGCGGCTCGTGAGCCCAACGATGGTGCCCGTGCTGACATCTGCGCGATAGATCTCGGTCTCGCGCCATGCCCCTTCGGAATCGGCGGTCCGCAGGCTGCTGAACAGCAGTGCCTTGCTGTCCGGCGTCCAGCGCGCGGCGCTGTGATTCCAGTTGCCATTGGTGACGGCACGTGCCTGGCCGCCTTCGGCCGACATCACGAACAGGTGCTGGTAGCCATCATCCGTGAAGCCGATGCGATCGGAGCGATAGTTCAGGCGTTGCACGATGCGCGGCGATTCCGTCCATTTTGCGCCCTTGGGCTGCGCCGGCAATGCGATGTTCCAGGTCTCGCGTGTCGGGACGTTCATGCGGAACGCGATCTGCGATCCATCGGGCGACCACTCAGGCTCGGTCGGTGCCTCGGTGAGTCGCGTGAGCTGCGTGGTGCCCGCGTCACCGTCCATGAAGCGCACCCAGAGCTGCATGCCCGTGGGCTGGCCCGTCGCGATGAACAGCAGCTTGCTGCCATCGGGCGACCAGCGCGGCGACGTGCCGGCGATCACACTGCGCTGCCGCGATCCATCGGCGTTCATGACCCAGATCGCCGTGTCCCACTTGTCGTTCACCTTGTCCACGCTGCGGCGGGTGAACGCGACCTGCCGGCCATCGGGGGAGAGCTGCGGATCGCCGACGTCTTCCCATTCGAGATGGTCGGCAACGGTGATCCGGCGGTTGGCTGGTGGTGCCGTGGCCTGCTGCGCGCCGAGCGACACGAGGCCGCTGAACGTGAGAAGGCCGGCGAGTGCGATGGACTGCGGGACGCGGCGCATGGGGAGTCTCCGGCTGGTGTCTAAAGGCGGCTCGGGAGGCGAGGCGCAGGCGGAATAATGCCTGAAGCAACGTGCTCGCGGTACGAGGCGTTGCGCCGCGCCGGGATGTCGTGGGTCGACCGCCGCAGCGGTGACGCAGTGATCACCCGACGGTCATCCGGCGCTCGTCGCCTGCTCGCCGCGGTAGATGCAGCCGGACGTGCAGGTCTCGTACACGTGCACGGCGCTGAGCTGCGGCAGCGTGCCCACGAGCCGGTCCCAGATCCACCGCGCGAGCATCTCGCTGGTGGGATTCTCGAGACCCTCGATGTCATTCAGGTAGAAATGATCCAATTGCGCGTCCAGCGGCGCCCAGGCGGCCTTGATGTCGCCAAAGTCCATCAGCCAGCCGGTATGCGGATCGACCGGGCCGCTGACGACCAGGCGAATGCGGAACGAATGCCCGTGCAGTCGCGCGCACTTGTGCCCCGGCGGCACGTGCGGCAGCAGGTGCGCGGCCTCGAACGTCACGTCCCGGTGCAGTTCCACGATATGTCCGGCAGTGCTCATCGGATGTCCAGCCACTTGTGAGTCTGGAGGCTCAACCGCCACTGCGGATGGGCAAGGCAGTACGCCAGTGCGGCGCGCACGTTCGCAGCCCCGTCGGGGCCATCCAGCGGCTGCAGGAAGAACATCCGGAAATCCAGGTCGGCGAAGCACTCGGGTTGTGCATCTGGCTCGGCTTGCGGATATACCAGCTTGAGCTCCGTGCCGCTGGTCAGCACGAGCGGTGCATTGGCTTTCGGGCTCACGCAGATGTGATCCAGCCCGGGCGGCGCCGACTGTGTGCCGTTGGTCTCGACCGCCACCTCGAAGCCGCACGCATGCAGCGCCTCGATTGCGGGTTCGTCCAGCTGCAGCAGCGGCTCACCGCCGGTGCAGACGACCAGCTTTCGTGCACGCGGGCCGCTGCCTGCGGGCCATCGCGCGTCCACATGCGCCGCCAGCGCGGCGGCACTCGTGAACTTGCCGCCGTCAGGCCCGATGCCCACGAAGTCCGTGTCGCAGAACCGGCAGACGGCGGTTGCGCGATCGGCTTCGCGACCGGTCCACAGGTTGCAACCGGCGAAGCGCAGGAACACCGCCGGGCGACCACTCTGTGCACCCTCGCCCTGCAGGGTATAAAAACACTCCCTGATCGCATACGTCATCGGCCCGGCTCCGCGGGTGCGACGGCATAGCGCGTCGGGTCGGGCACGCCCGCTTCGCGAAAGCCCCTGTGACGCAGCTGGCAGGCATCGCAGTGCCCGCAGGCGCCGCCATCTTCGCTCGGGTCGTAGCAGCTGATGGTGCAGCTGTAATCCACGCCCAGCGAGACCCCGAACTCCACGATCTGCCGCTTGGTCATCTGCTGCAATGGGGCGCGGATCACGACCGTCGTGCGCCCTTCCACGGCCGACGCGGTAGCCAGGTTTGCCAGCGTCTCGAAGGCGCTGATGAATTCCGGGCGGCAGTCGGGATAGCCGGAGTAATCCAGCGCGTTGACGCCGATGAAGATGTCGCTGGCGCCGAGGACCTCGGCGTAAGCCAGGGCAAACGACAGGAATATCGTGTTGCGGGCCGGCACGTAGGTCACGGGAATCCCGTGCATGAGGTCATCGGCGCTGCGGTCCTTCGGTACCGCGATCGACGCGTCCGTGAGTGCCGAGCCGCCGAAGCCGCGCAGGTCGATGTCGAGGATGGCGTGGCCGCTGGCGCCGAGCGTGATGGCGATCTGTCGGGCTGCCTCGATTTCGTGCTGGTGCCGCTGGCCGTAGCGAAAGGTCAGCGCGTGCGCCGCGTAGCCCTCGGCAACAGCATGCGCGAGCACGGTGGTGGAATCCAGCCCACCGCTGAGCAGGACGATCGCCGGACGGTGACCTGGTGTGTGTGTGAGTGATGACATCGTGAATGCAAGGGTAACGGCCCCGGTCGGCGACGCACAACGCGGCCTTGCCGTTTCAGGGCCTGCTTTTTCGCATCGCCGCCGCCAGCCGGCTGCAGCGCCGGCAGGGAGGGTGGTGCAATGGCGGCGATGAGCGGCATCTTCATCTTGTCGTCAAATTTACCGTTCCGCTGCAGCGGCGGCCCTCACCGCCTGCGCCCCGGCCCTGCCTGCGCTCTGGCGTGCGTCGTTCATGTTCTTCCTGCTCGCTGCGGTCGCTGCGCGCCCGTCACCTGACTTCCTCTACCTCGTTGCGTCATGATCCACCTCCGTTGGCTGCGCCCGCTGTCACTCGCACCGTCATTCGCGTTGGCGCTCGCCGTGTCCGGTTGCGTGTCTGCGAGCCGCGGACCTGCGGCGCCGCCGAAGCCCGTCAGTGGCACCGACGTGGTGCAGCGCATGCTCTCGCGCTACGAGGGCACGTGGTTTCGCACCATGCAGTTCACGCAGGAGAACACACGCTTCCTGGCCAACGGGCGCACAGACCGCAGCCAGTGGAAGGGGTTCATGCTGCTGCCGGGCCGCCTGCGCATCGAGTTCCAGCCGGCGTCCGGCAACAATGGTGCTATTTATGCCGACGGCAACGTGTACTCGTTCGAAGGCGGCCGGCTGTCGCGCACCACGCCGCAGCTGAACATTCTGTTGGTGCTGACGGCCGACGTGTATGGGCAACCGCTGGCGAACACGGTGCGCCAGCTCACGACGCTCGGCGTGGATCTGGCCAGGTTTCGCGCAGACACGTTTGCCGGGCGCCCGGTCTGGGTCGTTGGCGGCACCGGCCCGAAGGATCTCGCCACTTCGCAGGTCTGGGTCGATGCGCAGAGCTGGGTCGCGCTGCGCGTGATCGACCGGCCGGCGCAGGGCACCGGCCTGACAGCAGCGCGACCGTCCACGGAGTACCGCCTGGGCGACTACCGCGTGATCGACGGCGTGCCGGTCGTACACGAGATCATGTTCCTGCGCGATGGCAAGCAATTCCTCCGTGAGCAGTACACCGAGGTGCAGCTGAATACGCCGATGGATGCGCGCCTGTTCTCGTCCATCCAGTGGAAGGCCGCTGGACGCACACCGTAGGATTCAGCGCGCCGCACTCGCAACCTGCAGTGACGGCACCAGCGGCCATGCAGTGCATCGTATGACCTCGCACATTTTCCCCTTGACCAGAGATTCGTGATCAGTACCCGATTGTTGTTCCTGACGCTCGCGCTTCCGCTGACCGCGGTTGCGCAGATGCCGGCACGCGCTCGCGCTGCCACGACCGAGCTGCCGCGCACCCACGCGCCGCGACCGACGTCGCCGGCAATCACGGCAGCCGACCTGATGACGCGGCTCTATATCTTCGCCGATGATTCCATGCAGGGTCGCGAGACGAGCACGGAAGGCAATCGCCGCGCACTGCGGTATGTGGAGCGCGAGCTCACGCGACTGCGCCTGACGCCGATGGGCGACAACGGCACGTACCTGCAGCAGGTGCCGCTGGTGCGGCGCGGCTGGGCGACGGAATTCACCGCGTCGGTCGGCACCACGCCGCTCGCAGCATGGTCCGACATCGTACCGCTGCCGGTGCGTCGTGGCGTGCCGCGCGGCATCAGCGGCGTACCGGTGATTTACGGCGGCATGATGAGTGATGCCGTGAAGTCGCTGACGGTTGAGCAGGCGACGGGGAAGCTCGTCGTGGTGCGCGTGAATGGCTTGAGCATGGCTCCTATTCCACCCACCAGCGGGCTTGCCCGCGCGGCTGGCATCGCGCTGGTGATCGGTGCGCCGTTGCCGGCGCAGTACATCGGCTTCTTCCGCGTGCCCGGCATGTCGGTGCCCGCGCAAGGCGCATCTGCCGACAGCGTGCCGGCTGTGATGGTCCTTTCGGATCGTGCAGTTCAGGCGGTGTTCGGCGCGGAGTCGTCTGCACTGACACCGATGCAGGCGGGTACGCCGATCGCCGCGCCCATGCTGTCGTTCGGTGAAACGCCATCGCCGGCATTCAATGTGGTTGCCATGATTCCCGGCAGCGACCCGGTGCTGAAGCATCAGTACGTGGCGGTTGGCGCTCATAATGATCACGACGGGTACAACCAGGCACCGGTCGATCACGATTCGCTGCACGCCTACAAGCGCGACGCCTGGACGCTTGCCGGCGCATATGCCGGCTTGCCGCCGCTGACCGCCGAGCAGGGTGCGTCGGTGCGCGTGAACCTCGACAGCCTGCGCCGCCTGCGTCCCGCGCGGAAGGACAGCATCTTCAACGGCGCCGATGACGATGGCTCCGGTTCCATGGCCGTGCTCGAAATCGCGGAGAACATTGCGGCGTCACGCCTGAAGCCGAAGCGCTCGATACTCTTCGTCTGGCACACGGGTGAAGAGAAAGGGCTGCTCGGCTCACAGTGGTTCAGCGAGCACATGCCCGTCGCGCGCGACTCGATCGTGGCGCAGGTCAACATCGACATGATCGGGCGCGGCAGCCTGCTCGACACGAAGGGCGGCGGGCCGGCGTATGTCGGCGTCGTTGGATCGAGGCGGTTGTCATCCATGCTTGGCGCCACGGTGGACTCGCTGGCGAAGGCATCACGCACGCCGCTGGACATCGACTACCGGCTCGACGCGGACGGCCATCCGGAAAACATCTATTGCCGCAGCGATCACTACAGTTACGCGCGCTTCGGCATACCGGTTGCGTTCTTCTTCACCGGCCTGCACGGCGACTATCACCAGGTCACCGACGAGCCGCAGTACATCGACTACACGCACTACAACCGCATCACGAACTACGTGCGTGACCTGCTCGTGACCGTCGGCAATGGCGCGCGGCCGGTGGTGGACAAGCCGAAGCCGGACCCGAATGGCCAGTGCCGTCAGTGACACGTCGACGGTGAATCACGCGGCAGCAGCATCGTCGTCGCGACCACTGCTCAGGTAACTTCTGGCATGCGCGGCACTGCCGAAATCGGCACTGCCGCGCATGCCTTGTCTTCAAGCCGCGCCCATGTCACATCTCCTCACGACCGATGGCCTGATCGGGCTGGCCACGCTCTCGGTCCTCGAGATCGTGCTCGGCATCGACAACATCATCTTCATTTCGATCCTTGCCGGTGCGCTACCGACGGAGCTGCAGCCGCGGGCGCGGCGGCTGGGCCTGGCGGGTGCGTTCGTCACGCGCATGATGCTGCTGTTCAGCATCACCTGGATCATGAAGCTCACGACACCGCTGTTCACCATCCTGAAGCACAGTGTCTCGGGCAAGGACCTGATCCTGATCGTCGGCGGCCTGTTCCTGATCGGCAAGGCAACCACCGAAATCCATCACAAGCTGGAAGAGAACGAGAAGGCCGACATGATCACCAAGAGCCGCGCCGCGCAGCGTGGCCTCGTGTTCGTGGTGCTGCAGATCATGGTGATCGACATCGTGTTCTCGCTCGACTCGGTGATCACGGCGGTCGGCATGGTTCCGCACATCGAGATCATGGTCGCCGCCAACGTGATTGCGCTGGCGATCATGCTCGTCGCCGCGTCGCCCATCAGCGCCTTCGTGGACCATCACCCGACGGTGAAGATGCTTGCGCTGTCGTTCCTGGTGCTGATCGGCACGAATCTCGTGGCAGAGGGCACCGGATTCCACATCCCGAAGGGGTACACGTACTTCGCGATGGCATTCTCGGTGCTGACGGAAATGCTGAACATCAAGCTGCGAAAAAAGGACGCGCCGACGTCATGACCGCGGGAACTACGCCGGCCGCTTTCCGGCACGGGCCGGCGGTGCTGGAGCACGGTTCAGCACGCGCCGACTGTTGAGCGGCGTCACGCTCCTCACGTGCGTGGGTGTGCCGCCCTCTCGCCTGGGCGGCACGGGGTCGGACCGCCGCGCGACCATGAACTCCGATGTGCTACCCGGCGTGGTACCCACGGCACCGCGCGTCTCCACCAGCGCGCGCAGACGATTGCTCCGGCCGTGCAGTACCTGCGACGCCGCGCTCATCTGCTGACAGGCCGCGCTCTGTTCCTGCGCTGATGCATTTGCCTGCTGCGCGCTCGTCGCATGGCCGATCGCATCGCCGGCTACCACGCTCAGCGATGCCTGCACGCTGGCCATCTGCGTGGAGTTGTGCGCCGCAATCTCGCTCAGGTTCGCCGCGGCAACCACGGTACGCTCTGCCGACGCGCTGATGCTCTCCAGTGCGGCGCCGACATCACGCCCCACCGTCTCGATCTCGCCGACCAGGCCTGCGCTGCGCTGCATGGTGCTCACGGTCTCGTTCACGCGGCCGGTGATTGCACTCGTCAGTCGCGCCACGTCGTCGGCGGCACGCTGTGCAGCCTCGGCGAGCTTGCGCACCTCGTCGGCCACCACCACGAAGCCGCGACCGGCATCGCCTGCGCGTGCAGCCTCGATCGCAGCGTTCAACGCCAGCATGTTGGTCTGCTCCGCAATGCGGCCCACCGATGTCACGAACTGCGCGATGCCGTCGGTCACCCCGTGCAGCGACTCCGCAGTGCGGCTTGCCGTCTGCACCGAGGTGCGAATGTCCAGCATCACGGCCAGCGCCCGTTCAATCGTCCGGCGCTTTTCCATTGCTTCCTTCTCAATGGAGTTCGCGAGCATCGCGACGGACCCCGCCTCGAGGCGCACCTCGAGTGCGCGCTCGCCATTCGCCACCAGCTCGGCGTCGATCTTCTTCAGCATCCCGACCTGATTTTCTGCACCACGCGTGACGTTCTCCATCACATGCGAGACCTCCGTCGCCTTGTGCGCGATGCGGTCGCTGACGTGCGACAGTTCGCTCGACGAGGCGGCCAGCTCGGAAGCCGTTGCCGCCGTGGCTGTCGCGAGCACGCCGAGTGATGTGCCGGCCTCGTTCAACGCCGCGGCGATCTTCTCGAACTCGCCCGGCATGCGTGTCGTGGTGCGCGTGTCGAATGCGCCGCGGCTGAGCGCGTCGGCGTGCTTCACCAGCTGGTGCAGCGGGTTGTTGATGGAACGCAGCGTGGTGCCCACGAGCAGTGTGCCGATGATCAGTACGCCGCCGAACACGAGCAGCACCGCCAGCGCGCGTTCCTCGGCCTCACGCCGCATGTCGGCAGCAACCATCGTCACCTGCCGTTCCGTGAGTGAGCCCAGCCGGTCAATGGCACCGAGCAGCTGTCGTACACCGGCACTGACCCCCGCTTCCTCGCGGCGCGCCGCGGCCGTGTCACCCATCTCCAGGTGGCGGTGTGCGCGCGCGTACGTCACTTCCACGCTGGACAGTGTGCGATCCACCGTCGCCACGAGCGTGATGTGATCCGACTCGCGCGTGGCCTGACGATTCATGGAACGCGTGATGCGATGCGTCTGGAAGTTCAGGCGGCGAAATGTCTCCAGCGCTGTCGGATCGCGATCGCGCAGGTAGAGTCCCGCGGCTTGCATCTCTTCCGCAACAGCTGCCGACAGTTCCGATGACAGGCGCGCGTCACGCTGAATCACTTCGAGCGCAGCGGTTGCCGTCGCCGCGGACGAGTGCAATGAGTTGTACGCGATCACCCCTGCGCCGCTGAGCAGGATGGCCAGCACGACGAATGAGCGCATGAGTCGCGCGCCGATCGTCTTCGGGACGATGAACGACTGCTGCAGCCGTGCGGCGATCGAGGCCGGCACGATCGACGCAAGCAGGTGCGCGATCACTGGATGACCCCGAACGTGCGCGTGGCACCATCGATGCGCAGCAGGTGCATGCTGCGGCCAATCGGGTCGCCGGTCCGCGAGAACCGCACCGCGCCGGTGGCATAGCCGCGTGTGTCACGGAGTGCGGCGAGAGCCGCGCGTGTGCCGTCGCGCGACGTGCCGGCAGATGCCGCACGCGCCATCGCGAGCGTGGCGTCGTACGACAGTGCGGCATACGCGTCTGGATCCACGTGATACCTGGCACGGAACGCCGCGACGAAGCGGCGCGCGTCGGGCCGGTCCTCGCCGCTCGAGAAAGGCAGTGCGATCATGACATCATGCACCGTCATGCCGTTCTCGATGCCGCTCCAGCCATCGCCGGCAATCACCGGCACTGCGATGCCATGCGCTCGCAACGCCGTCAGCACGCGTGGCCCCGATACGGTGCCGACAGCGAAGATCAGGTCAGGCTTCTGCCGCGCGATCGACGCGACGTTCACATCGATGCTGTCGCCCGTTGGATCAATGGGCTCCAGCGCCGCTGGCGCAATGCCCAGTCCATCGAGGAACGGCTCCACGAGACCGCGACCATACGTGCTGTTGTCGTAGATCACGCCGACGCGTGTGCGCCTGAGCTGCGTGCGCGCAAATACGCCAAGCCGGCGACCTGTGACGGAATCGCTCGGACTCAACCGGAACAGCCACCGCGAGACGCCGCTCAGATCGGGGCTGGTGGCGGATGGTGAGAGCACGGGCATCCTGCCGTCGTAGACTCGTGCGGCGGCGACCATGGCCGTGGAACTCAGGTGTCCGATCACGCCGACGATCTGAGGATCATCCACGAAGGAGCGTGCGACATCGGCGGCCATGCCTCCATCGGCCTGGTCGTCACGGAACGATACGCGCACCAATCGCCCATCGACACCGCCCTGCTGATTGATCTCCTCCGAGGCCAGCTCGATGCCGCGATGCGCCATCGCACCATAACTCGTCTGCCAGGCACCGGCGGCGCCGAGGTAGAGGTCGTTCGTGCCTCGGCCTGGTGCCGCGCACGATGCGACTGCGAAGCAGCAGAGCGCAGCGCCAAGGCGAGGTGACGTGAAATGGAGCATGCAGGAGCGGGGCAAGGTGAATGGTGCCGGGTAAATGAGGCCGGGTGATCAGACGGCCTTTTCGATCAGACGCCCCCGGCCGTGCCGACGTCACGGCGCGTGCCCCGTGCGATATTCTCTGCAGCCTGCTGTTCGTCATCGTGAGTGACCGCTCACGCTCCTCTTTCATGAAAACCGATGGACGCCCTCTCCATTCACCTGATGATCAACCACGTGCCGGTGCTGTCGGTGATCATCGGCACGCTGCTCGTGATTCTTGCGACATTCATCCGCCGGCGCAGCCTTTGGCGCCTGGGCACCGCCGCACTTGTCGTCGCCGGCGTGTCGTTCTACCCGGTGCAGTGGACCGGGGGCAACGCCGAGCAGGTCGACGTGAAGCGCTGGTACGTGCAGCGCGATGCCATCGAGGAGCACGAGGAGGCGTCGGAGCAGGCGATCTGGGTGGTGCTGCTGGCCGGTGGCGTGGCGGCGTATGCGTTCTGGCGGGCGTCCCGCGGACCAGTGACCGAATTGCCGGTAGTGCCGGCGTGGCTGCGCGGTGCGGTGGTCGTCACGGCGCTTGCCGCGTCGGCGGCGACAATCAAGGTCGCGTACGAGGCCGGCTTCATCTCGCACAAGAATCCGTTGCTCACGCGCGACACGGTGCCGCCGGCGGACTCCGTGCCGGTGAAGGTGCCGCGCGGACTTATGCCACCCGAATAGCCGTCGCGGCGGTGTGTCGACGTACCAGACGACAGAAGCGCCGCGTGTCCATGATCGACGCGCGGCGTTTCGTGCTTGCTGCGCGCGGCACCGTCAGTTCAACGCTGATGGTTGCGCGGAGCCGGCTGCTGCTGCGTCAGGCAGTGCAGGGTGCCCAACCCCCAGACCAGGTCCACGGCGTGAATGCCGACGATCGAGCGGCCCGGGAAGCAGTCGGCAAGGATGTTCAGCGCGACGCGATCGCCGGGATCGTTGAAGGTCGGCACGATCACGACCCCGTTCGCCACGTAGAAATTTGCGTAGCTGGCGGGCAGGCGGGTGCCGTCCATGAGCACCGCACGCGGGCATGGCAGCTCGATCACGCGAAGCGCACCAGCGCTGCCGCCAACGAGCTGCAGGCGTCGCAGGTTATCCATCGAGCGGCGATGATTTTCGTCGTCGGATGGGTCGCGCTCCACGGCCAGCACGACCGTGTCCGACGCCGTGAAGCGCGCGATGTCGTCCACATGCCCATGCGTGTCGTCACCAACGCAGCCTTCGCCGAGCCAGATGGTGTCCGGGCAGCCCAGCCACTCGCTGAAGGCGCGTTCGTAATCGGTGCGCGTGAGGCCCGGATTGCGCACCTGAATGTCCGTCAACAGCCACTCCTCGGTCACCATGATCCGGCCGCGGCCATTCACCTCGATGCCGCCACCTTCCAGCACCAGCGCACCGTTGCCATCAGCGCGCTGCGCGCGCGTGATCGGCACGTTCGTGAACTGGGCCACATGCTCGGGCACGCGCGTGTCATGCAGGTAGTTGTCGTACTTGGCCCAGGCATTGAAGCCCCACTGCACCAGCTCCACGGTGCCGTCGGGGCGATGCACGCCCGTGGGCCCTGAGTCGCGCACCCACACGCGATCCGTTCGCGCGACATGCAGCCGCACGTTGTCGAGGTGCACCGCATGTGCAGCCAGCATCTCCCTCGCCTGCTCGCGTACGTGCGCGTCATGGCAGAGCACGTCCACGCGCTCATGCAGTGCCAGCACACGCACGATCTCGGCGTAGACCCAGGGAATCGGCGCGAACTTGCCCGGCCAGTCGGGTTCGTGCACTGGCCAGGCGAGCCATGTGGCCGCATGCGGCTCCCACTCTGCCGGCATGCGGCGGGTGGGCGACATCAACGGCGTGAGGAGCGGAAACCGGCCGGTATCAGGTGGCACCAAGCCACCGTTGCGTGATCGGTCCGTACGCATCGATGCGGCGGTCGCGAAGAAAGGGCCAGTTGCGCCGTGTGTCCTCGATCAGTGCGCGATCGCAGGTTGCGACGAGCACCGCGGCCTCCGTGCCGGCCTGCGCGATGTAGCGACCAATGGGATCGCAGATGAACGAGTGACCAAAGAACTCGATGCCGTCCGTGCCTGGCTCAGGCTCCAGGCCCACACGATTTGCCGCCGCCACGAACACGCCACTGGCGATCGCATGCGCACGCTGCGCGGTGCGCCACGCATCCACCTGCGCATCGCCAAATGTGGCCTTCTCAGCAGGGTGCCAGCCGATCGCGGTCGGATAAAACAGAATGTCTGCGCCCAGCATTGCCGTGATGCGCGCTGCTTCGGGATACCACTGGTCCCAGCAGATCAGCACACCGATCTTCGCGAACTTCGTCTGCCACACGCGGAAGCCGTTCATGCCGGGATGGCGATCGGTGCGCAGGTCCGGGCCCACGTCGCCGGGGGCGAAGTAGTACTTCTCCTCGAACATGGGATCGTGCGGAATGTGCATCTTCCGGTATGTGCCAAGCAGCGCACCGTCGGCATCGATGACGGAAGCCGAGTTGCGGTAGATGCCGGCCGCCTGCTTCTCGTAGATCGGCACGATCAGCACCACGCCCAGTTCCTGCGCCACCTGCTGCAACGCGGCGACGGTCGGTCCGGGAATCGGTTCGGCGATGTCGAAGCGTTCCAACTCGAGCGACTTGCAGAAGTACGGCGCGTTGAAGAGTTCCTGCAGCGAGATGATCTGCGCGCCACGCGCCGCGGCTTCACGAATCTTTTCGGTCGCGGCCAACAGGGTGGTGGGACGATCGCCGGTGACGGCCATCTGGATCAGGCCGACCGTGAACGTTGAATCGGTCATGGTGTCGAGAGTCTGTCAGGGAGAGGCGCCGACCGGACGCAACGTGAAATGTACGCGCCGGAACGCAGCGCGGGCGCACCCCCGGAGGAGCGCGCCCGCGTCGTGACATGCAATGCTCAGCGCAGTTCAGCGCGCTCCAGCCGACTTCGCGATGGCCGCACCGAGATCGGTGTACGCCGTCTCCACCATCTGCTTGAACGGCTTGGCCGCGTACGACACCTTGCCATCAGGATCAATGACGTACAGGTAGCGGTTGTCGATGCCGTTGCCGCTCATGAATGCGCCGTACAGCGAGCCCACCGGGCCGCCCACGTCGCTGCCGAACAACATCGGGAAATTGGCGTCCTTGGCCCACGCCTGCTGATCGGCACTGGCATCCGTGCTGATCGCGATCAGCGTCACCTTGCGGCCGCTGCGGAACAGCTCCGCATACTTGTCGCGGTACGACTCCATCTGCGTGGTGCAGCCCGACGTGCGCACGCGCGGAAAGAATGCGAGGACGACCGTCTGGCCACGCAGCGAGGCGAGCGTCATCGGCTTGGCGGCCCCTTTTTTGCCGATCACGTTGATCGTGAACGCAGGTGCCATCTGCCCGACTTCGGGACCGGCAGGTGCAACGGCGGGTGCCGCCTGTGCGCGTGCGGCCGCCGGAATGGCGAGCAGCGTGGCGACGGTCAGTGCGGCAAAGGTGCGAACGGTGTGCATGTGGCGTATCGGGTTGAAGGCGTTGGCGATGATCTGTTCGGTCAGGACTGCGCGCACGTGTGACGTGGAACGCATCCCGGTCGGTGAAGATAGCAACCGCAGTACTACACCCCTCGTGCCAGGTTCCGCAGCACGTACGGCAGGATGCCGCCATTACGGAAATACTGCAGCTCTTCCGGGGTGTCGATCCGTGCTCGAATGTCGAACGTCTTCACGCTTCCATCCGATCCCGTCGCCGTCGCCTTCAGCACGGCGTGCGGTTGCAGGGTGTCGTCCACGCCGGCGACATCGATGATTTCAAATCCGGTCAGGCCCAGCGTCCGACGGCTCTCGTTGTTCACGAACTCCATCGGTAGCACACCCATGCCCACCAGGTTGCTGCGGTGGATGCGTTCGAAGCTCTCGGCAATCACGCCCCGGATGCCCAGCAGGCGGGTGCCCTTGGCGGCCCAATCGCGGCTCGAACCCGTGCCGTACTCCTTGCCGGCGATGATCACCATGGCCGTGCCCTGACCCTGCAGGCGCATCGCGACATCGAAAATGGTTTCCGGCTCGGCGTCCGGCGCCGTGGCCGTCCACCACCCTTCCTTGCCACCCACCAGCTCGTTCTTCAGGCGGATGTTGGCAAACGTGCCGCGCATCATCACCTCATGGTGGCCACGGCGCGCACCGTACGAGTTGAAATCGTTCCGCTCCACGCCACGCGACTGCAGGTACACACCGGCGGGCGACGATGCCGCGATGTTGCCGGCCGGCGAGATGTGGTCGGTCGTGATGCTGTCGCCGAACATGCCCAGCACCCTCGCACCCGTGATGGGCGTGATGCCGGGAGGTGTCATCGTCATGCCGGCGAAGTACGGCGGCAGCGCCACGTACGTGCTGTTCTCGTCCCACGTGTACGTCTCGCCCACAGGCGTCGGCAGGTCACGCCACTGCTGGTCGCCTTCGAATACGGCGCTGTACTCCTTCTCGAACTGCTCGCGCTTCACGCTCGCGAGCACCTCGCGTTCCACGTCCGGCAGCGATGGCCAGATGTCCTTCAGGTATACCGGCCCGCGATCGCCGATGCCCAGCGGCTCGGTGGCGAAGTCAATGTCCATGCGGCCGGCGAGTGCGTAGGCCACCACCAGCGGCGGGCTGGCGAGATAGTTGAAACGCGTCTGCGGATTGACGCGACCCTCGAAGTTGCGATTGCCGCTCAGTACCGCGGTCACCACCAGCTTGCCGCTGTCGATCGCCGCGCTGATTGCTTCCGGCAGCGGACCGCTGTTGCCGATGCAGGTCGTGCAGCCGTAGCCCACCGTCTGGAAGCCGAGCTGGTCGAGATACTTGTCCACACCACTCTTTGCGAAGTACTCCGTGACCACCTTCGAGCCCGGCGCCAGCGACGTCTTCACCCACGGTTGCGTACGCAGGCCCAGCTTCACCGCGCTGCGCGCCAGCATGCCGGCGGCAAGCATCACGCTCGGGTTGCTGGTGTTGGTGCAGCTGGTGATCGCTGCGATCACGACCGCTCCGTGCGTGAGCTTGAAGCTCTCGCCCTTGAAGTGGACCATCACGCCGCTGAGCGTACCGTCTGCCGGTCCGCCCTCGTTTTCCATCACGGCCGTTGCCGTCGCGGATGGCGTCTTCGCAGCTTGCGCACCCATCGCCGTCAGCGTCTCGGCAAGGTTCAGGCGGTAATTCGCCTTCGACTCCGTGAGCGGGATACGATCCTGCGGACGACGCGGACCAGCCATCGACGGCACGACGGTCGAGATGTCGAGCGACATCGTGTCCGTGAAGACCGGGTCCGGCGATTCATCGGTGCGGAAGGTGCCTTGCGCCTTCGAATAGGCCTCGACCAGCGCCACCTGCTGCTCGCTGCGGCCGCTGAGTCGCAGGTACGCCAGCGTTTCCGCATCGACGGGAAAGAATCCCATCGTCGCGCCGTATTCCGGCGCCATGTTCGCGATCGTCGCACGGTCGGCGAGCGACAGGTTGCTCAGGCCGGCGCCATAGAACTCCACGAACTTGCCCACGACCTTCTTCTGGCGGAGCATCTCGGTCACGGTCAGCACCAGGTCGGTCGCCGTCGCACCCACCGGCAGCTTGCCGGAAAGCTTGAATCCGATCACATCCGGAATCAGCATCGACAGCGGCTGGCCCAGCATGGCGGCTTCGGCTTCGATGCCGCCAACACCCCAGCCAAACACACCGAGGCCGTTGATCATCGTCGTGTGGCTGTCCGTGCCGACCAGCGAATCGAAGTACGCGTGCGTCGAGCCGTCGTCATCCGTGCGCGAGAACACCGTCTGGCCCAGATACTCCAGATTCACCTGATGGCAGATGCCGGTGCCCGGCGGCACGGCACGGAAGTTCTTCAGCGCCGTCTGGCCCCAGCGCAGGAACTGGTAACGCTCGGTATTTCGCTCGAATTCCAGCGCGACGTTGGCCCGGAACGCGTCGGCCGTTCCGAACTCGTCCACCTGCACCGAGTGGTCGATCACCAGGTCGACGGGCTGCAGCGGATTGATGCGGTTCGGGTCGCCGCCCAGCGCCTTCAGCGCATCGCGCATCGCCGCCAGATCCACCACGCATGGCACGCCCGTGAAGTCCTGCAGCAGCACGCGGGCCGGCATGAAGCTGATGTCACGCTGAATCGCGCCGGTGACATCCCACGCCGCAAGCGCCGCGATGTCGCTCTTCTTCACGAAGGCGCCATCCTCGCAGCGCAACAGGTTCTCCAGCAGCACGCGCAGCGAGATCGGCAGGCGATCGACCTGTGCACCTGGCACTCCCGCGACAGCATCGAGGCGGAAGATGGAATACGAGATGCCGCCGACGTCGAGTGACGCGAGTGCACCAAAGGAATTTGGATGGGACATGGTCCGACAATCTCCGGAACCGGGGCTCCCGCGGAGCGAGAGCGGAGTGATTGATGGAGCCACTGTCGAACGTCAGGCACCAGGGCCGGGCCGACAGGCTGCCTGCAAGGTAGCGAATTGTCATAGGTGCCCGCGTACATGTCCACGCCCCGTGGCCGTTGGTCGCAGGTTGGGGGTGCGCAGCTACGTTCCGTCGCATGACGACCATCTCCGAGCCCGACGTTCTGGCCATCGCCATGCAGCTGATGGCCACCGAGTCCACCACGGGCAACGAGGGCCGTGTGATCGACGTCGCTGAGCAGATCCTGACGGGACTCGGCTGGAATGTGAGGCGCATTCCTGTCACACCTGGTCGCGACAACCTGCTGGCCTACGGCGATTCGCCGGTGCAGCTGGTCTTCTCGACGCACCTCGACACGGTGCCGCCGCACATCCCGCCGCGCATCGACGGTGATCGATTGCTGGGCCGCGGTGCCTGCGACGCCAAGGGAATCGCCGCCGCGATGATCTGCGCCGCCACGTTGCTGAAGGCCGGGGGCATGGCGGTCGGCGTGCTGCTGGTGGTCGGCGAGGAAGCGCCACACGACGGCGCCCGCGCCGCAAACGCCGTGAAGAACAGCTGCCGTGTGCTGATCAACGGCGAGCCCACGGAATCGAAGCTGGCAACGGGCACCAAGGGCGCGCTTCGCTGCAGCATCACGACGCGCGGCAAGGCGGCCCACTCGGCCTACCCGCACCTCGGCGTCAGTGCAACCGCGAAGCTCGTCGCCCTCCTTGGCGAGATCGATGGGCTGACGCTCCCCACCCACGCGATTCTCGGCGCGACGACCATCAACATCGGGAGGCTTTCCGGTGGTGTCGCCGACAACGTGATTGCGCCCGAGGCCACGGCCCGCCTGATGGTGCGCCTCGTGACGTCGAGCGCGGAGACCATTGCGCTGTTGACGGCGTGGCTCGGTGACCGCGCCGAATTTGAGGTCGAGACGGAAGTGCAGCCCGTGCTGCTGGGGTCAGTGCACGGCTTCGAGACCGACGTGGTGGCGTATGCGACCGATGTGCCGGAGCTCAGCAACTGGGGCACGCCGTACCTGTTCGGACCTGGCAGCATCCATGTGGCGCACACCGATCACGAATTCATCGACCTCGCAGAGCTGCGCGCAGCGGTGCCGGCATACCAGCGCTTGGCGACGGCGGCGCTGGCGAAGGCGTCACGCTGATCGCACCGTTCCCGATTGGCCGCACGACGCGGGGCTGCTGCGTCGGATGCACGTCGATCACGCCACCCGTTCGCTCGATTCTTCGTTCGGCCGACGCGCGGAAATCACCCGTCGCTCCAGCCCGATCGCGCCGGTAGGACAGTGTACGCTGAAATCGCTGTCTATCGGCGACCAGTCGAACTGCGCCTGACGCGGCACCGCCTTGCCATCCACGCCGCGCACCATTGCGTGCGGCGCCATCGCAGTGCACTGGCCGCAGCCCGTGCACTGGTCGCGCGACACGTGCACACGTACCTGCTGCCTGGGAAAGATTCCCTTGCCGGCGCGCAGCGCCTGCGGAATCGCGTCGAGCACGTCCGTCGCCGCATCGACGCCGGCCTTCAACATCGTCGGGATGGCAGTGAAGTCGAACCAGTTGAACCGGCTGACATGCGGACGGATCAGCACCAGCGGTGGCCCATTCCACTGCTGCAGCGGCGCGCGCTGCAACGTGCGCATCATCAAGGTCGCCGAGCGCATGAAGATCGACGCGATGCCTTTCTGGCTCACATCAGTCGCATTCTCGACTTCGCTGTTGCCCACGTCCACGGCAATCACCAGGTCCAGCCCCTCAGCGGCGGCAGACACCGGCATGTTGTCCACTGTGCCGCCATCGATGCAGACCCGCCCACCGACAACGCCTGGCGGGAAGAAGCCAGGCAGTGCACACGACGCGTACACTGCGTCGCGGATGGAAGCGTGCCGAAATCCGGGAGCACCCCACATCACCTGCATTCCCCGCTCCAGGTCCACCGTGTTCACCAGCAGCGGCTTCGGCAGCTGATCGAAACGACGATCGGGAATCACATTCGCGATCAGCGCCTCCAGCGGCTCGGCGTAGTAGAAGCTCGGGCTGCGCAGCAGGCCTCGTGCAAAGCCGGACGCATTCACACGGAACAGGTCCTTGCGCCGGAGTCCAAGCGCCCCCTCACGCATCAGCTGCAGCGGGGTGCCCAGCATATGCGCGCTCGCGATCAGCGCCCCGATGCTCGATCCAGCCATGAGCACCGGGGTGATCCCCGCGCCAACCAGCACCTCGAGCACGCCAAGGTGCGCGAACCCCTTCAGGCCGCCGCCGCCCAGCACGAGTCCGATCCGTGGCTTGTCGCCGTTCATGCCATCAAGGCCGTTCATGCCGTTCCGCGAGCGTGAAGGTGATCTGCCGACATTCCGTCCTCCAAACATGCTGCGTGTAGCCAACACCGCGACCTGTGCTTCACGTCCACCTGACGTCCCGCCCACACCTGCCGTCACCGCCGGCATTGCGATGCCCCCTGCAGGTTCGTGGCGCTCGCAACGATCTTGCGGCCGTGAACACTCCACGCTCGACCTCATCCACACCGGGGCTGGTGCGTGCCGTCGGCGTCTTCGGCCTCGCCGCCAGCATCTTCAACGTCACGGTCGGCGGCGGAATTTTCCGGTTGCCGTCAGGGGCCGCGGCGGCTGCGGGCACGGCGGCGCCATTCGTCTACCTGATTTGTGCTGCCGTGATGGGGTGCGTGGTGCTCTGCTTTGCCGAAGCCGGCAGCCGCGTGCCGCTGACCGGCGGACCCTATGCGTATGTCGAGGCGGTCTTCGGGCGATACGTCGGCTTTCTCTCCGGCGTACTGCTCTGGATGCTCGGCACCACGGCTGTCGCCGGTGTGTCCTCCGCGTTCGCAGAGGGAATTGGCACGCTGCTCGGCGTGCCGGCGATTCGTACGCCCCTCATCGTCGCCACGTTCGTCGGACTCGCGCTGATCAACATCCGCGGCGTGAAGCAGGGCACACGGCTGATCGTGGTGCTCAGCATCGCGAAGCTGCTGCCGCTGCTGCTGTTCGTCGGCATCGGTGTGTTCTTCATCGTGCCGGCCAACCTGGCCGTCGAGCAGATGCCGGCACCATCGAGCCTGGCACGCGCGGCCATCATCCTGATCTTCGCCTTCAGCGGATGCGAGAGCGCGCTCGTGCCGAGCGGCGAGGTGAAGGATCCCGCGCGCACCGTGCCGCGCGCCCTCGCGATTGCGATGATCGGCGTCACTGTGCTGTACCTCGCAGTGCATCTCGTGGCGGCAGGCCTGCTCGGTGATCGCCTCGCCACCGTGCCCACGGCGCCACTGGCCTTCGCGGCCGAGCAGTTCATGGGAAGTCCGGGCCGCCTGCTGCTGCTGGTCGGCGCGTCCATCTCGATGCTCGGGTACGTGAGCGGCATGACGCTCGCCGTGCCGCGTGCGCTCTGGAAATTCGCGCAGGATGGCCTGCTGCCTCGTGCGATCGGTGCCATCCACGGCACGTACCGCACGCCGCATGTCGCCATCGTGGTGCAGACCACGTTCGTCGGCCTGCTCGCCATCTTCAACTCGTTCGAGCAGCTCGCCGTGATCTCGAACCTCGCGGCCCTGCTGTTGTACGCGGCGTGCGCCATGGCCACGCTGATGCTGCGCCAGCGGGGCGTCCGCCAGGAGGGAGCGGTGCCGTTTTCCGTGCCGGGCGGACCGGTGATTCCGATCGTCACCGTGCTGCTCATCGGGTGGTTGCTCACCTCCATCACCGTTGCGGAATGGACGGTGCTCGGCGCGACACTCGTCGTCGCCTCGCTGATCTTCGTGATTGCCCGACGTACTTTGACTCCAATGACGGTTTCTGCATGAGCACCGCACCGCACGATCCGCTGCTCCGTTTTCGCGCCCGCTTTCCCATCCTCGAGACCAGCACCTATCTCGTCAGCAACTCCCTTGGCGCGATGCCGGCCAGCACGGCTGATCGCCTCGCCGAGTATGCCGAGTCGTGGAACACGCTGGGTGTGAAGGCGTGGGCGGCGCGTTGGTGGCAGCTGCCCATCGAGGTCGGCAACATCGTGGCGCCGCTCATGGGTGCGCCGGCTGGATCCGTGTCCATGGTGCCGACCGTTTCGCAAGCGCAGGCGATGATTTTGTCCGCGCTCACGTTCACCGCAGATCGCGACGAGATCGTGATGACGGCGCTGGACTTCCCGAGCGTGCGTTACGTGACGGATGAACTGGCACCGAAGCTTGGCGCGCGGGTGACCGTCGTGCCCACGGACGACAATATCTCCATCGATGCGCAGCGCGTGGTGGATGCGATCACGTCGCGTACGACGCTCGTCGCGATCAGCCACGTGCTCTTCAAGTCGGCGTACATCATGGACGTGGCGCCGATCATCGCGAAGGCGCATGCCGTCGGCGCGCTGGTGGTGCTGGACGCATATCACGCGGTTGGCGTGATTCCCGTGGACGTCGGCACACTGGGCGCTGATTTTTACATGGGCGGCGTGCTGAAGTGGCTCTGCGGCGGTCCCGGGGGCTGTTTCCTCTGGGTGTCACCGGAGCAGTCGGCGCTGCTGCGGCCGGCGCTCACCGGGTGGCAGGCGCACAAGCGTCCCTTCGCCTTCGAGCCGGTGCTGGAGCCCGCCGACGGCGCCTGGCGTTGGCTCGGCGGCACGCCGACCGTGCCGGCGCTCTACGCCGCGCTTGACGGTCCGGCCATCATCACTGAGGCTGGCATGGAGGCTGTCCGGGCCAAGAGCCAGCGCCAGACCACGCGCCTGATCGCCCTTGCCGACGAGCGGGGCTTCTCCGTGCATGCGCCGCGCGATGCGGCCCGTCGCGGTGGCACCGTCGCATTCGACGTCCCGCACGGGCCAGCCGTGGCGCAGGCCCTTCTCTCGCGAGACATTGTGATCGATTACCGTCCCGGTGCAGGCATCCGCGTGGCGCCGCACTTCTACACGACCGACGGGGAGCTCGAGGCGGCCGTTGCCGTCCTCGATGACATCCTTGCGACCCGGTCGTGGGAAGCGTTCGCCGCGAGCCGACCCGTGGTCACCTGACGCATCTCGCGTCGCCGCAGCCCGCTCAGCACCCAGAGGAACGTCCAACGATGTCACAAGCTCCGAAGCGCATCCGCAAGCAGTACATGAATGACTCGTATCCTCTCGCGCTGCTCCGTTTCGAGGATGGCCACGAGATCAAGGTCTACAAGGGCACCGGCAAGGAGTTCGATTGCTACCCGGGCGAGCACATCAAGATCATGGCGCTGTGGGACCCGACGAGCACCGAGCGTGAGCTCGTCGCAACGAAGAAGTCCGACGATTTCGCCGACGTCGCCGAGTAGTTCGCGAGACGTGCGCAGGACCAGTGTGGTCGAGGCGACGGTGGCAGGCGGCCATCGTCGCCTCGTGCGTCTTCCGGATCCGGGGCTGGCAACGCGCGGCTGGTCTGCGCAACCGGCGACCTGCGACGCCGCGCGGCTTCACTCGCGTGTGACCTCTGCGCCGAGTAACATGTCTGCAAGGCACGACGGCCCACCGAGGTCGATGGAGTCGGTGCTGGTCGCGTCCCCGCCAGTGCGATGATGCGCGGGTAGGCGAGAAGCGCTCAGGGCCGGCACGTTTTTCCTTGTGTATTCAGTCCTGTCACATTGCTGGAGCTTTGCGGATGATCAGGACGGCAATCACGATGGGTGTCTGTGTCGTGCTGGCTGCGGCGCCTGTCCTCGTCGGTGCTCAGGCGGGAACGGCGGCGGTGGCGCCAGGCCGATGTGATTGCCCCGCCGATGACAAACGAGGCGACTTGCGCAATCTGGCGGCCTTCGCGCCACTCGGGCTGCTTGGCGCTGTTGCAGCGGCCGGCGGCGTGCCCGCGATGTTCGCCGGCCGCACACCTGACGCAAGCCTTCCCGCCGGAACATTTCCGTCCCAGTCGGGCACCGGCGCCGATGTCGTGACGGTTGACCCTGCTCGCAACACTGCCGTCATTCCCGACAAGGATGTTCCGCCGCCGACTGGCGGGCCGCTGCAGCCGCTGCTCGATGGTCCGCTCGCGCTGCGCCGGGGCGTCCGTCCGCCGACGACCGCGACGCCACTCCCGTCGGTCCTTCTTCTTGGAACCGGGCTCATCGCCATCGGCTGTGTCGCAATCATCCGTACTCGGGGTTAGTCAACGCGGGCTTCGCGAACCAGGCAGCCGCAATCGCTCTCGAAATCGCGCCGCGCGTGTCTTCGGGGGCACGGTCCTGACGGTCGGTCTCGTCATCGTGACCGTCGTGGGTGTGCAGCTGTTGCGCGGCATGGTGGCCCGAGAGCGGGCACGAGACGCATGGACCAAGGTGATGCGCGCCTCGAGCTTCAGCACCGTCACCGCCGCGATCGGCCGGACACGCGTCACGCCGGGTTCGTCGGTCGTGCGCGTCATCATTCCGACCATCCGGCTCGACGAAGTGGTGGTCGAGGGACTCAGCGACAAGGACCTCTGGGCCGGCCCCGGACACATGCCCGGCACCGTGTTTCCGGGGCAGAACGGCAACTCGGTGATCTCCGCGCATCGCGACCGGCACTTCCACCGGCTGGACGACGTGCGGATCGGTGATTTGGTCGAGACGCAGACTCCTGAAATCAGCGTGTCGTGGCGGATCACGAGGCGCGAGATCGTGGACAAGGACGCCCGGGTCATCTTCGAAACGACGACACCTCAGCTGACGCTCACCACCTGCTGGCCAACGCGCTACATCGGTCCCGCCCCCGAGCGCCTGCTGCTCACCGCCGTACCGGTCGCGACACGTGAGCGGAACGCCAGTGCCGCCGTCGCCGAGCCGGCCGCAGCCAGCCGGTGAGCGCTGCACGTCGCCTGGCGGTCGCTGTGTCGTGCGCAATTCGGAAAGCACTGCGTCCATGAACGCGGTTCGCGTGCTGCCACATGTCGCTGTTGCGCTGGAGCGCCGCGCTGCCGTCGTCGCGCTCGAGACGTCGGTACTGTCGCAGGGATTGCCCGTGCCATACAACGCGCAGTGCGCCAGCCGCATGGTGCGCGCTGTGGAGTCGCGTGGCGCCGTGGCTGCCTTGACTGCCGTGGCCCGCGGCATCGCGACGCTCGGGCTGACCAATGAGGAACTCGCGCGCTTCCTCGCACGCGATGGCGTGCGGAAGGTGGGGTCGCGCGACCTGGGTGCGTGCATCGTGCAAGGCGCCGACGGTGCGACGACGGTTGCCGCGTCGCTCACGATCGCACGTGCCGCGGGCATCGAGGTGATGGCGACCGGCGGCATCGGCGGCGTGCACCGCGGCGCGCCATTCGACGAGTCGGGCGACCTGACCGCGCTCTCACGCACACCGGTCATCGTGGTCTGTGCGGGTGCGAAATCCATTCTGGACTTGCCGGCAACCCTCGAGCGGCTCGAAACGCTTGGCGTACCGGTCATCGGCTTCGGCACCGACGAACTTCCTGGATTCTTCACGCGAACTACCGGCCTGCGTGTACCGCAGCGCTCCGACAGTGCCGCCGAGATTGCGCGGATCGCGCATGCGCACTGGGCGCTTGGCGAGCGTAGCGCCGTGCTCGTGGTGCAGCCGCCGCCCGCTGACACGGCGCTGGACCGCGCGATGGTGGATGCGGCGGTGCAGGGCGCCGTGCGCGACGCCGACGCAGCCGGCATCAGGGGATCCGCGCTCACACCGTTCCTGCTCGGCGCCGTGCTGGCGGCAACCGGCGGGCGATCACTTCCCGCGAACCTCGCGCTGCTGGAATCGAACGCCGGACTCGCTGCTGACATCGCGGTCGCGTGCGCGGCAGCGGGCGCGTGCGGGCCTGCATACGCTGACAACGGTCTGGCACGAGGCGCGGGGTGAGGTCATTCAATAGAATGCAGCAGGGCGCAGGGCCGTGGATGGAGCGTGTGTTTTCAAGTGCCATACACGATCGATCGGTGCGGTCAGGTGTACCAACCTGATCGCGAACTGGCTCGCGACGTGTGGTCGAGCCTATTTTCGCTGCTGACGCTTTGCCCGGAGGACTGCCGCGATGGCTTCGCAATTTTTGTCGTCCGAAGAGTACGACGAACGCGCCCATCAGCTCTACAACGAGGGCCGCTTCGACGACGCGTTGTCGGTGCTGCGTGAAGGGCTGGTGCTGTACCCAGTCTCCGTTGAGCTGCACGTCGGCGAGGGATATGCGCGTCTTGCCCGTGAGGAGTATGCCTGGGCGCGCCGGAGCTTCGAGGAAGCGCTCACGCTGGACGCCGAGCATGAGGATGGGCTCGCCGGAATGGGAGAGACCCTGTTGCGGTTCGGGCAGGTGGAACATGCGCGCAAGAATTTCCGCCGCATCCTGGAGCTGGGCTATCAGGATGACGTGGAGCTGATGCTGCAGGTGGGGCGCGCACTCTTCCGCGACGACCTGGTCGAGGATGCCGCACAGTTCTTCGACATCGCGGTGCAGCAGGAGCCCGGCTCTGCCGAAGCGGTGAGCTGCATGGGCTATGCGCAACATCGTGCCGGAGAGGATGACGCAGCGATCTCCACACTTCGTCGTGCGCTGAAGCTGGACCCGGATTATTCGGAAGCGCGCATTTATCTCGCAAACCTGTTGTACGACAAGCAGGAGTATGAGGCGGCGCTGTATCAGTTCGAGAAATCGTCGCCTGAGGATCACTGGGACGAACTCGGCATCTGGCGCCTGATCGAGCTGAAAAAGGCGGCGTATCGCCTCAAGGATGACGATCCCGATCTGGCGCCGTGGCAGGCGCAGCTCGAGGAGCTGAACTCGGAAGTTGACAGCATCGACGAGATGCTGTCGGAGATCGAGTCGCGCGTGCTGGGCGAGGGCGAGGACGACTCGGATTCCAAGGGACAGCTCGAGTTGTTCGGCACGCTGCTCGCCGAGATGCGCGACCAGAAGGATTCGGCGGTCAACCACAGCATCGTGACCCGCACTGGTGACACGTTCGTGGGCAGTTGGGACGATATCCTGCAGGAGATGCGCGATGCGGCGGCCGGCGGAAAATCGTTGTACGAGTTCATGTTGTCCGAGGCTGCGCGGGTGCATGCGCAGACCGGACAGCGCATTCCCACCGAGTCTGCCGAGGCCTTCCTGCGCGGTAGCGCCGATGCGGGCGTCCTGAAGATCCTGCATTGAATTTGCAGACCCATCGTACCGTCTTTCCGAACGGCTTCACGCTGCTCGTTCGGGAAGATCGGGCGGCGCCGGTCGTTGCCGTCGTGACGCGAGTGAAGGCAGGCTACTTCGACGAGCCGGACGCCGAAATCGGCATCGCGCACGTGCTCGAGCACATGTACTTCAAGGGCACGCCGACACGCGGTCCCGGCGAGATCGCGACGGCCACCAAGGACGTTGGCGGCTGGTTGAATGCGCACACGATTTATGACGCCACCACTTACATCTCGGTGCTGCCCAGCGCGAGCTGGGAGCGCGGGCTGGACATTCAGTTCGATGCGTTTGCGCATTCGAGCATCGATGCGGACGAGCTGAGGCGCGAGCTGGAAGTCATCATCCAGGAGGCGGCGCGCAAGGAGGACACACCGGGTGCCGTGACGTCTGAAACGTTGTACGAAGTGCTGCATGACACGCATCGCATGCGTCGCTGGCGCATTGGCCGCGAGGCGGGGTTGCGCACGTTCACGCGCGACATGGTGCACGGCTTCTACCGCAACTGGTACACGCCGTCGAACAGCATCCTCGCGATCGTGGGCGACGTGGATGCGGACGCAGTGAAGGCGGCGGTCGGGCAGCGCTACGGCATGCTGCCGATGCAGGACCCCATGCCGTCGCACGGTCCGGACGAGGCACGCTGGCGTGGCGCGCGGTATCGTGCACTCACGGGTGACGTGCAGCAGTCGCATGCCACGTTCGGCTGGCGCACCGTGGGTCCGCTGCATCCCGACACGCCGGCGCTGGACATCGCCGCGTCGGTGCTCTCGATGGGGCGCGCGTCCCGCTTCTACCGCGCCATCCGCGAGCGTGGCCTTGCCATGAGCAGTGGCGCGTACCACTACACGCCCACGCAGCTCGGCGTGTTCGCCGTGAGTGTCGTGGGTGCGGATGCAACGCTGGGCGACGCCCTCGCGGAGGCGTGGGCACAGGTGCGCCTGCTGCAGCAGGACGGTCCCACTGACGACGAGCTGGCGCGCGTGAAGCATGTGGTGCACACGGGCCACCTGCGCTCCGAAGAGTCGATGGAAGGGCAGGCAAGCGAGATGGTCGCGTGGGAGGCACTTGGTGGCGCCGACGTCGGTGATGCGTACTGGGATGCACTCGACGCCGTGACCGTGACCGATGTCCGTCGCGTGCTCGCTGCCTGGTGCACCGACGACACGGTGGCCGTGGTGAGCTACCGCCCGCGTGATACCGCACCGCTGGCCGGCGACGGCATGTCGCTTGTAGCATCGTGGAATGCGACTGTTGCGCAGCCGCTCGTGACCGAAGCGCGTTCGGCCGCCGTGCAGCCGGCGCACGCGGCGCTGACGTTCGAGTCGTGTGCGGGTGCTGTGCATGTCTTCCGCACAGCGCACGGCGTGCCGGTGCTGGTGCGCCGGAAGCCCGGCGCGAAGATCGTGCACATGGGCTGCTACATGCGAGGCGGTGCGGTGCAGGAGCCTGTGTCGCAAGCTGGTCTCACCATGCTGATGGCGCGCACCTCGCTGAAGGGCACGAGTACGCGCACCGCGGGGCAGATCGCGGAAGACGGGGAGCGCTTCGGCGGCAGTGTCTCGGCCGCGGCCAGCAAGGAATTGGTTGGCTGGTCCATCAGCGTGCCGCTCGCCGATCTTTCGGCGGCGGCATCGGTGCTCGGTGACGTGGTGCAGCATCCGCAGTTCGCAGACGCGTCGGTGCGCACCGAACAGCGGCAGCTGTTGACCGAGCTCAAGTCGCGTGGTGACGACATGGTGCGTCATCCGCTCACCGTGGCGCGGCGGGCGCTGTTTGGTGCACACACCTACGGCATCGATGCCCTGGGTACAGCGGAGAGCCTCGAGCGTCTGAACGCCGCCCGTGTGCGCGAGTGGCATGCGCGCACAATTCTCGGTGGTGAGTCGGTGCTCGCGATCGTGGGCGATGCCGAGCCCTCGGAGCTCGCCGCGCAGCTTGCCGCCGCATTCGATGCATTGCAGCCCGGCACCGTGAGCAGCAGTGCCGCACCGGCGATGCTCGAGGCACCGATCGAGATGATCGAGTCGCGTGCGAAGCAGCAGAGTGCCGTTGCACTGCTTTTCCGCGGACCGTCGCGCGGCGATCCCGCACGCCACGCTGCGCGGCTCATGTCCGGCGTGGCGAGCGGACTTGGCGGACGATTCTTCGAGTCCCTGCGCAGTCGCCAGTCACTGGCTTACAGCGTGTTCGTGAGCATCTCGACAATGCGCGACGCGGGCATGATTTCGGCTTACATCGCCTGCGCGCCGGAACGCGAGCTCGAGGCGCGCGCCGGCCTGCTCGCGGAGTTCGCGGCACTGCGTGATGCGCCGGTGAGCGCCGTGGAGCTGGAGCGCGCGCGGACCTACGCGATCGGAATGCATGCGCTGCGGCAGGAGAGCGCCGGTGCCCAGCTGGGCGACATGATCGACGCCTGGTGTTCCGGCGAGGGACTCGCGGAGCTGGACGACGAAGTGACGCAGCTGCGCGCCGTCACGGCGACGCAGGTGCAGGACATCGTGCGCGAGTGGTGTGAGCCGTCGCGTCGCGTGGAGGTCGTGGTGCGAGGTACGTCGCGCGACTGACGTCGCGAGTCGGCGGCGGCGACCTGCCGGACCATGGTGCGAGGGGCGCGTGTGAACGAGCCGTCACCGTCGCTGCGCACCATCGAGGGCTGCATCGTGCCAGCTCAGCGCGCTGCTTCGTTCAGGCCGCGAATGGCGCGGCGTAGCGACGTGTAGGCCAGCCGCAGTCGGCCGCCTGGACCGCGCAACCCGCGTCGCGTGTCATAGTCGCCAGCCTCACCGACGATCACACCGGCGATTGCCGGTCGCGCGCTGGCCCATGCCAGCACGCCCCAGATGCCGCGGTCCTGCGCGAGTTCGCCCTGCGTCCACGGAAATCCTGCGGTGAGCAGCACCCATTCGTCGCCGGCGCGCGCATTGGGCCGCGCGGCCCGCACCGCGCGCCATCGATCGGCAGCCTGCAAACGCGCCTCGAGTGTCACGCCGCCACGGAATCCCGGCTGCAGGATATACCCGATGCCGTCCAGGCCAGAGGCGGGCGTCGTGGCCCACGTGGCCATCACGCTGTCGCGATCATCGAACGTCGCGACCTGGGCCAGCACTCGTGTGCGCGGGCGCAGGGTGTGCGCCGTGCGCGCCATCTGACTCATGAGCGGCTGCCACTCCGATGGCTCGCGCGGCCCGACGATCTGCACACCCATGCCATTCGGGTCTTGCAGCGGCACCAGCACGTCCGGGCGCAGGCGGCGCACCACCTGTTCCACCAGCCCGACGCGATCGCGCTCCCAGGCGGTCGGCGCGAACTGCACCCGCAACGCCTCCTGCAGGTCCCAACCCAGCGTGACGATCAGCAGGGCGCTGTCGGCGCGGTACGGTTCCAGTGCACGCGAAAGCGAATCAAGCGCCCGCGGGGTCGCACCGCTGGGCGCGATCGTGACGGCGATGACGTCGACGTTCGCACTGTCGGCGAGGTCGGTGTCGTAGCGCAGGGCGAGGGGTGCCGGCGTCCCGCGCAGCACCGGCAGGATGTGCACGCCGACCAGCAGCGGCCGGTCAGCCGGGCGCGCGCGAAGGGGCGCCAGCGTCCAGCGCGTGAAGCTCTGCACGCCGCGGATGGACTGCGGCAGTTCGCTCGCAAAGGTGATGACGGCGATTGCCGCATAGAGCGCGATCAGGCCGCGCACCGAGGCATTCACCGCCCAGCGCGCGCGATAGGCCGGCGCGACCAGCGGCGGGGCGATGGCCAGCGGTGACCAGAGTGCCGCCGGCCCCGCCAGATAGCCCATGACGCCGGCCACTGCGTTCGGCACGGCGTGCATGGCCATCGGCAGGGCGATGCCGTTCCCGGCGGCGTATTCGATCCACGCGGAGGCCGCGATGATGGCGTTGTAGACCACGATCGGTACCACCACCGGGCGCGAGCCCAGCCGGCGCACCAGCGTCACCAGGGCCTGCAGCGCCACCAGCGTCAGCACCAATGGCCAGAGCCAGGCGAGCGCCGCCACGGTGCGGCCGTCCAGCAGCGAACTGCCGACCACACGGATCAGGTATGCCGGCAGCAGCAGCAATCCCGTCAGAGCCGTCAGCGCGGCCCACCCACGCGGCGCTTCCGCAACGCGCGCCAGTCGGCCGGCAAGGCCAATGTCCCAGAGCAGCAGCAGGAACGCCGCCAACAGGGCCGCCAGCGGCAGCGCGATGGTCAGCAGGTGGTCACCAGGCGCGCGATGGGGTGCGGGTGCACGGAAGTGACGGCATGAGGAAGGACGCTGGCCGTGGTGCCGCGCGTCCATGCCGTGAGCCTATGGCCGCGTGGCAGTGCAGGCAACTGCTGGCCGTCATGCACGCGTCTTGCTTTCTTGTCAGCATGCGCCGCAATGAAGTGCTCACGCCGCCGAACCTGATCTCGCTCTCGCGCCTGGCAATGGCCGGCGTGTTCCTCGGGGTCCACGACGCCGACTGGCGGCTCGCGATGGTCGTGAGCGCAATGGTGTCGGACGTGCTGGACGGCGTGATCGCGCGCGTGTCGCACACCACCAGCCGGATCGGCGCGCTGATCGACCCGATCGCCGACCGGATCTTCATGCTGGTGACGTTCATCGCCGTCACCGTGGACGGGCTGATTGCACCATGGCAGCTGGCGTTGCTGCTGGTGCGCGACGTGATGACCGTGATCGGCTGGTTCGTGGCCAGGAACGTGAGCTGGCTTCGCAGTGTCGCGTTCAAGGCACGCTGGCCCGGCAAGGGCGTCACCGTGCTGCAGTTCGTCACGTTGCTGGCCGCCTTGCAGGAACCGCGGCTGGTCGCGGGACTCGCGGTAGCCTGCGGTATTCTCGCGCTGGTGGCGACCACGGACTACACGCTGATGCTGTGGGTGAATCGCGCAGGCGGGCCGAAGGATCGGGCGCCGCATGACGGCGCCCTCCCGACAGCCGCCCTCCCGACGCCTGTGCACGACGGCATCGAGTGATCGGTCGCATCACAGGGGCGAGGCTCGTTTCGGCACTGGTTGGCTGCGGCACGCTATTCACATCCTTGCCGGCGAATGCGCAGCGTGCAGCGCCGCGGGCAGCCACCAGCCGCGTCGTCGTTCCCGCGGTGCGCGCCGACCTGCTGCTGGACCGGGACGCGGGAGCGCAGCTGGCCGCTGGCGCAGCGATCGCAGTCGCCTACAATCTTCGGCTCGCGGCTGACCTTGGCGCTGGCGGGGTGCGCCGCGAGATGAACTGGCGTCCGACCGGGCGCCTCGATCTCCTCGTGCGCTGGTTGAGTGACCCGTTTCGTCAGTCGCGGTGGGCCATCAATGCGGGCGGCGGCATCGGTGTCCGCGTCGAGGCGGACCGGACATCGCGCACAGTCGCGATCGTGACCATCGGCGTGGAAGCGCGCGGTGACAGTCGCTGGGTGCGTGGCGTCGAGGCAGGCATGGGCGGCGGGTTTCGCCTGGGTGCCACGCTGCGTCGTTCCGCTCCGCGCACGCGCTGAGACTTCCGCAGCCACCTGCGTCGCGCCTGGCCGCGAGCCGAAGATTGTTGATGGCACCTTGGCGAGCGCTCGCAGGCGTTTCGATGACGGACGACAGTCGTCCACCTAATGAGCTCGGCTACTCGCTTCTCGTGGATTCCCGTTTTCGCCCTTCCGCATGCCCAGCGTTTCGCCTGTCCCATCCCGCACCGATGCGCTCGCCCGCGCCGCCGCACTGGCACGGCGCGCTCGCGAATTGCGCCGGATGCAAGTCGAGGTACAGAAGCTGACGGCTCATGAGGTAGAGGTTCTGGCGCGGACTGCGGCGTCGTTCTTCGACGCGATTCCGCTGCCGGAATTCACCACGAAGCTGCTGCCGCAATCGGAACGCGGATTGCGCCGCATCAGGCACCGGATCCTGCACCGCACGATTCACACGACGGCGACGGGCACGCTGATCCGTGCGCTCCTGCTCGGCCGTGACGGGATGCTCCGCTTGTTCTCAGCTCGCTCGGCCGTGTCACGTGACCTGCTGCTCATCCTGGAGCCTGGTCGCACTCTGCCCGCCGGCGTGGTGCGCGAGGTCGTGGACTGGACGCCCATGCTGCGGGTGCCGCAGTTCCGACCGTTCGAGATCCTGGAAAAGATCTCACGCTCACTGGACGCGGTGGAAGAGCAGATCGCCGTGGCGGAAGAGCGCGTTGGCGTGCAATGGGCAGCGCTGGCGAGCGGTGACCTTTCGGCGCTCATTCCAGATGGTGACGCAGTCGCCGCAGGCAGCGCCACGGCCCTCGATGATGGATCACGAATTGGCACCGGCGCCAGTACGGAATCACCGTCTTCCCTCGCGACCGGCGAAGTCCCGTCGGCCGGCACACACGACATCCGGGCGGATCCGGCGCCGACCGAGCAGGCTGGCCCGCGGGCATCGCCTCAGGCATTTGCCGCCGAGTTTGCAAACGAGCCGAGTAGTGCAGCGCGTGCAGCGGCGGAAGCGCCGCGTCTGGCAACCGCTGCCGGCGGCGATTCGAAAATCCTTGCGAACGCCGCGTCGACCGACACGGCGGACGAGTTTGGAGGCGCCGGGCTGTTCGACATGTTTCAGCGCGTGGAGCATGTCGCGGACGCGGCCGGCGGAGGGTCGGCGGCATCTCCGTCGACTTTTGTCGCATCCCCCACACATCATGCGCCTGCCGCTTCGTCGGGTCGCAACATCGAGCAGCAGTCTGCCGTCGAATCGCCGCGCGGTTCGGATGCCGAAGCGTCGGAGGAGTGGGGCGACCTCGAGGAGGACCTGCCGCCGTCAAACCCGCTCTGTCCGCCGCACGCCAGCGCTGCCGCGGCGTCACTGCGCTCGATGTTCCCGGTGATGCCGGCGCCGCGTTGATTTCTGGGCGGAAATAAGAGTTGCAATGACTCTTTGCTGGCCCGATGACGCGGAAATGTCACGTGTCACAGAATGAGTCGCTCGTCGCCTCTTACGTCGAATGAATCATGAGGCGCACTTGTGCATGACTCTGTGGCAATACAGAACGCCCCCCGGACCGAAGTGCGGGAGGCGTTGCGCAAGCATCGAATTGCGTCGTGTCAGGCCGGAACCGTTTCCGCTTCTTCCACGTCTGCCGTCTCGGTGCTCTGCTCTGTGCTCTCGTCAGCGCTGACGTCCTCACCGTCGAGGGCGTCAGTCACGACGATCACCGGCGTTGCGTCCACCGGACCAGCGGTTTTTGCTTCTTCGACGACTGCTGCGGCCTTGGGCGGCTGAACGAACCGTTCACCCAACTGGCGCAAGTCATTCACATCGGCCGGCTTCAGTTCCGGATACCTTTGGGCGAAATAAGCCATTGTTTCGGCAAACCATTCACCCTGATGATCAGGTGATGCGCCAATGACTTCACACCGCATGATCTGCTGAAACAACTCATCCCGCGCCTGCTCAAACGGGGTCGGCGGCGTCACAACGCGACGCTGTCGATTCTTTTTCGTCAAATTCACCTCATATGGTTGCAACGGTAATAACTGGAATCTAGCCGGGGACGCCCCGTTCTTCCAGCGAGACGGGTGAATCGAGTGCTGGAACGATGCTGTTCATGATCAGCGCTGCGAGGGGCTCCGGACGTTCCAGCGGGAGCAATCGCAAGGCACCGTCGAGCCGGAGCATTGGCGCATTTGCCCCGAGCACCATCGGGTCGTCTTGTCCAGTGACGCGCAGCGGGCCGGAATCGCTGATCGGCTGCTGGTCGTTTTCCTCCTCCTCAGCCACCGCTCGCGCAAGATCCAGCAGGTGCCGTGCGCCCTGACTGCCCGTGTACGGCGCTGAAAAACGTGCGACGAGCGAGTCAGGCATGGACTCCACCTGACTGACGGCGGCCCGAAGCACGGGTCCCAGCAGGTCGACGACTCCCAGGGGACGACTGGAAATCTCGAGGAGTGCCGGCCCGGTCTGGCCCCGCACTGCATCGATCTCAGGCCCACGTGGAGCGTCGCCCGGGGTCGGTGAACAAAAGATCATGGCGTCCACACGGTCCGGTCGTACGGCGGCGAGGCGGCGCAGGACCACGCAACCAAGGTCCTGACCCACGGCCACCACGCGGCTGATGCGAAGCAACGCCAGCGCCCGGTCCAGATACCGCGCCTGCGCAGACACTGCATACGGGCCGCCCACCGGTCGGTCCGACTCGCCGAAACCGAGCAGGTCGGGCACGATTACCTGACACCCGCGTGCGAGCAGTATGGGCGCGACCTTCTGCCAGAGCGGCGCGCTGGTGGTGAATCCGTGCACCAGCAGGACCGTCGGCCCCCCGTGGCCATACCGCATGGCATGCAACGCCCCCGGACCCACGGGCAGGCGCACGTAATCGGCATCCTGCGGCGCATATGGCAGCACCGAGCGAGTCGAGGGCAGCCGACGCGTGACTGGCGGGATGGGCTGAAACTCCGGGGTGGCGATGACGGGCGGACGTGGCACGAATGCAATGTACCATGCGAGAAAATGCGACGGCCGAGCTAGCGCTGCGCCCCGCCGTACGCCTACCCTTGGGATCCGCAGTCCAGACGGCTGGCGCATGAGACACACCGGCCGCGCTGCGTCGTACGATCAGATCGTGGCAGTCAAACCAGTTACGGGACACTACGTAGTGTCCCTCACCACCAAGGGTGACACATCGTGAGCGCGAAGGTCCGCAAGCAGTCCAGCAACACCGGTTTCATCGTCGCCCTCGCGGGCATCATCATCGCGGGTGGTGGCTTCATCTGGTGGAAGACGCAGAGCACGCCGGCGCAGGAAACCCTCGTGCTGCCAAGCGTCGCCGATTCGGCGCTCGCACAGAAAGCCCACGGTTACACGATGGGGTCGCCCACGGCGGCGGTGGAGATCATCGAGTTCGCCGACTTCGAATGTCCGGCCTGCGGCAACTTCGCGACGATCACCGAGCCGGACGTCCGCAAGAACCTCGTGGAAACGGGTCTGGCGCGCTACACTTTTTATGACTTCCCGCTGCTCAACGCGCACCAGAACACCGTGCCGGCCTCGATGTCCGCTGCATGCGCCGATGACCAGGGCAAGTTCTGGCCGATGCACGACATGATCTTCACCGGTCAGGTCGAATGGAATGGCATCGCGACGAGCAATCCGCGGAAGGTGCTCGCTGGCTACGCCGAAAAGCTCGGGCTCGACATGCCGAAGTGGAACGGGTGCATGGACGCCGGCACGCACACGGAGCGCATCAAGGCGAATTACTCGCTGGGCATGATGAAGCAGGTCAACAGCACGCCGACTTTTTACGTCAACGGCGAGAAGATGCAGGGCGCCGCGAACTACGACGACATCAAGGCTGCCGTGGATGCCGTGATCGCCGGCCTGCGTCCGATTTCGGCTGGCGCTGACTCGGCACCCGCCGCCGCGCCGAAGCCATAGCGCGTCATCGCGAGGCCGCCGATGTGAGCGCCGGCCTCGCACGCTGCCGAGTTACCGCCGTCGCGAACCGCTGTCGGCGGCGATGCGCACCATGGGCAGCACGTCGTCGCCGACCATCTGCCCGCCGAGTGACGTGGTGCGCTCCGGTACCACGTCCTCGCCAAGCACGACCAGCGTGCGCGTGGCCACCGTGCTTGCCAACGGTTCCGGAATGCTGAGCATGCGGATGTACGTCTCGATCGCACGATCGAACGGCAGCTCGCCGGCCAGTGTGTCCACGTAGAGCAGCGCATTGCGAACATGCGTCTCCAGCACCGCTTCCTCCGCGCGCGCCTGCGCCAGGCGCAATCGGCGCTCGGCGGTGTCACTCAACTTTCGTGGGAACAGCGTGTCGGGAAACAACCGGCCGAGGAGGCTCATGGCGCGAAGGCTAAGCGCCACATGCGACCGGGGCAATCAACGGCCGCATCCGTCTCACGACTCCTGCGCTTCGTATTGTTCCTTGAGCCCCGCAACGACGGTCGGGTCTGCAAGTGTGGTCGTGTCGCCCAACGCGCGGCCTTCCGCGATGTCGCGCAGCAGGCGTCGCATGATCTTGCCCGAGCGTGTCTTGGGCAGGTCGGCGCTGAACAGGATGTCATCGGGCTTCGCAATCGCACCGATCTTCTCGCCCACGAAGTCACGCAGCTCGTCGCGCAGGGTGGATGACGCGTGGAAGCCTTCACGCAGCGTGACGAAGGCGGCGATCGCCTGCCCCTTCAGCTCGTGATCCTTGCCCACGACGGCAGCTTCGGCGACCGACGGATGGGCCACGAGCGCACTCTCCACTTCCATGGTGCCGATGCGATGTCCGGCCACGTTCAGCACATCATCCACGCGGCCAAGGATCCACCAGTAGCCATCCTCGTCCAGCTTGGCGCCGTCGCCGGCGAAATACAGGTCCGGCCGACCGGCCCACTTGCTGAAGTACGTGTCGACGTACCGCTGCGGGTCGCCCCAGATGGTCCGCAGCATGCTGGGCCACGGGCGCGTGATGGTCAGCAACCCGCCACCGACTGACACAGCATTCGCGTCTTTATCCACCAGCGCGACGCTGAATCCGGGCAGCGGATGCGTCGCGCTGCCGGGCTTCGTCTCGGTGACGCCGGGCAGGGGCGAGATCACGATCGCGCCCGTCTCCGTCTGCCACCAGGTGTCCACGATGGGGCAGCGTTCCTTGCCGATGACGCGGTGATACCACATCCAGGCTTCGGGATTGATCGGCTCGCCCACGGTGCCCAGCAGGCGGAGGCGCGAGAGGTCGTGCCCATCCGGGTACTGCGCGCCCCATTTCATGAAGGCGCGAATTGCTGTCGGTGCCGTGTAGAACACCGTGACGCCGTGACGCTCGCACATCTCCCACATGCGGTGGCGATCGGGCCAGTCCGGTGCGCCCTCGAACAGCATGCAGGTGGCACCGTTGGCCAGCGGACCGTAGACGACGTACGAGTGACCGGTGACCCAGCCCACGTCGGCCGTGCACCAGAACACGTCGTCGTCCTTGAGGTCGAACACCTGCCGCGCGGTCGTCGTGACGCCGGTGAGGTAGCCCGCGGTGCTGTGCACGATGCCCTTCGGCTTGCCCGTCGTGCCCGACGTGTAGAGGATGAACAGCGGATCCTCGGCATCCATCGCGACCGGCTCGCAGTAACGCGGCGCCTTCTGCATCAGGCGGTGGTACCAGGCGTCGCGCCCGTCCGTCATCTGCGCGAACGTCTCCTCGCTCATGGCGCCGGCACGACGCTGCACCACCACGCAGTGTTCGATGCATGGCGTCTCGAGCATCGCCGCATCGGCGTTGCGCTTGAGCGGCACTACCTGTCCCCGTCGGAAACCGCCGTCGGCGGTCACCAGCACACGACACTGCGAATCGTTGATGCGATCGCGAAGCGATTCGGGGCTGAAGCCACCGAAGACCACGTTGTGGATTGCGCCGATGCGTGAGCAGGCCAGCATGGCGATCGCCGCCTCGGGAATCATGGGCAGGTAGATCGCGACGCGATCGCCCTTCCGCACGCCGAGGCTGAGCAGGACGTTTGCGAACTTGTTCACCTCCGTGTAGAGCTGCCAGTAGGTCAGCGTGCGCTGGTCACCGGGCTCGCCCTCGAAAATGATCGCGGCCTTGTTGCGTCGCGCCGTGCGAACGTGTCGATCGAGACAGTTGGCGGAGACGTTCAGTTGTCCGTCGCTGAACCACGTCGCGAACGGCGCGTTCCACTCCAGGCCCTTCGTGAAGGGCCGGATCCACTCGAGTTCACGCGCCTGTTCCGACCAGTACGCGTCCGGATCCAATGCCGCACGTGCCGCCAGATCGCCGTTGCCCACGTGGGCGTCAATACGGAACGCCTCCGGTGAAGGGAAGCGGCGGTTCTCGGTCATCAGGGCGTCGATCTCGGACATGTGGCAGTCTGGGTGGAGGCGGCGTGGCGGGCGAGCGGTGAGTCTGGCGTCGTGCGTCGTGCGGGGCAACTGCATCGTGACGGCTCGCCGGCGGGGTTAGCTTGGGCGCGATGACTTCCGCCAGCCCGACTCGTCCGCATACATCGGCACCCGTGTGCGAGACGCGGGCGCTGTGCCGTCGTTTCGGCCGGCGCCGCGCAGTGGCGAATGTGGACCTGTCCATTCATGCGGGTGAATGCCTCGCACTCTTCGGCCCCAACGGCGCGGGCAAGACGACCCTCCTGCGCCTGCTGGCTGGCCTGCTGCGCCCGACGAGCGGCGAGGTGCGCCTGCTGGGTGTGCCCCTGAAGGGTGACGCGGCCGCCGAGCGCGGACAGGTCGGGTTGATCAGCCACCAGAGCATGCTGTACGACGTGCTGACGGTTGCCGAGAACATTGCATTCGCTGCACGGTTGCATGGCGTTCCCGACGCGGACGCGGCGACCGAGGCTGCCATGGCACGACTTGGCCTGCAAGGCCGCGAATTGACGCCGGTGCGCGCGCTGAGTCGCGGCTGGCAGCAGCGCGTGTCGATCGCCCGCGCCATCGTGCACGGGCCGGCGCTGGTGCTGCTGGACGAGCCTTACACCGGCCTCGATGTCGCCGGTGCGCGCGCGCTGACGCAGCTGCTGCTGGCGCTGCGCGAGGATGGCGCGGCGCTGGCGCTGGTGACGCACTCCGTGGACGAAGGGCTGGCCCTGGCCACGCACGCGGCGATCATGCTGGACGGCACGATCCGTCGCCACGAGCCCACCGCATCGCTCGATGGCGTGGAGTACGCCGAGTCGTACCGGCGGCTGGTGCTCGAGGTTGCGGCGTGACGACATTGCGCCCGCCAGGTACGCTGGCGGCAGCCCTGATGATTGCGCGGAAGGACCTGTCGATGGAGTACCGGACGCGGAGCGCGTTCTTCTCGTCGCTGGTGTTCTCGCTGCTCGGCGTCAGCATTTTCTACATGGTCTGGGACCCGACTGCGGTGCGCCCCATCGACATGGCGCCCGGCGTGCTCTGGACGATCTTCGCCTTCGCGGGGATGCTGGGGCTGCACCGCGCCTTCGGGTTGGAGCTGCAGACCCGCGCGATGGATGGGCTGCTGCTCGCGCCGGTGTCGCGCGAGGCGATCTTTCTGGGCAAGGCGCTTGCAAATCTGGTTTACGTGTCGGCGGTGCTGGCCGTGACCATCCCGGCCGTAGTGCTGTTCTACAACCTGGAATTCGGCAGCGGGCTGCTGATCCTGGGCGGCATCGGTGTGCTCGCGGCCATCGGGCTGGTGACGGTCGGCACCTTGTTCAGTTCCATGACGGTGCACACCCGTTTCGCGGAGCTGCTGCTGCCCATGCTGGCGCTGCCGTTTTTCATCCCGGTGGTGGTGCCGGCGGCGCAGGCCTCGGCCAAGCTGCTGGTCGGTGCCGAGCTGCAGACCGTGATGCCGTGGATCCAGGTGCTGGTGGCGTTCGACCTGATGTTCGGCGTGGCCTGCGTGCTGGCATTTCCGTTCACGATCGAGGACTGACCGCTGCGTCGGGCAGCAGGCCGTCGGCGCAGTAACTTTCCGGCCTTACGCGTAGTTGAATTTATAGACCAGTTCATTTGGGTTCCACTTCCAGTTCCTGTTGCTCATGCCTGACACCCTCGCGCATTCGCTGCCCACCACTGGCGGCGGTCGCACTGCAGAGAAGCCGGTCGCAGTCTTCGATTGGCTGATGGCCATTGCCGTCGTGGCGGTGTCCGCCGTGATCGCACGCGCGATCTGGTTCACGCCGCCAGAGGCGCTGCAGGGCGAGGCGCAGAAAATCTTCTACATCCACGTGCCGTCGGCGGTGGTGGGGCTTTATCTGGCTTGCCCGCTCGTCGCGATCGGCGGTGCCATGTACCTCTGGCTGCGCGACGAGCGCCTGGATCGCCTCGCCGAGAGTGCGGCCGAGATTGCGCTGGTGTTCCTGAGCATCGTGCTGGTGACCGGACCGCTGTGGGGCAAGCCGATCTGGGGCACCTGGTGGACCTGGGACGCGCGCCTCACGAGCACCCTGTTCCTCTGGTTCATCCTGCTGGGATACACCGTGCTGCGCGGGGCCATCGAAGACCGCCAGCAGCGCGCGCGGTACTCTGCGGTGCTTGGCATTCTGGCCGCGTTGCTGGTGCCGTTCATTCATCTCAGCGTGCGCCTGTTCCGCACCATGCATCCACAGCCGATCGTGCTCACGCCGGACAAGCCGAAGCTGTCGGCCGAGATGGGGCTCACGCTTTCGCTGGCCTTCCTTGCATTCTCGGTGTTGTTCGTGGCGATGCTGCGCGGCCGGCTCAAGTACGCGGCATTGCGCGACCATGTGGAAGCGCGCGAATCGGGAGACGCATGATGCCGCAGAACGCCAGCTACATGTTCGCGGCGTACATCGCGGCGGCGGTCGTCGTTGGCGGATGGCTGGTGTCACTGGTGACTCGTGCGCGCGCGATGGCGCGCCGCGGTGACGCGATCGACTCGGCGCCTCGTTCGTGATGACACGGTCTGCGCGCCGTCGGTGATGCAGCCGCTGAGCGATGGCGTCGGCGACGGTGAGGCGCGCCGTTCACTTGCGGGTGCCACCATCGTCGTGACTCGTGCGGCGTCGCGCGCCTCGGCGCTCGTCGCTCCGCTCGAGGCCCTTGGCGCAAACGTGCTGACGTATGCCGCCACGCGCATCGTGCCTCGTGAGGAACGGGCATTGCGCCAGGCGGCCTGCGCACTGGCGCGATTCGACTGGGTCGTGTTCACGAGCGCCGTAAGTGTGATGCTGACCTGCGATGCGACCGAGAGTTGTGGCATCGCAGCGGGCGACTGGGTGCATACACGCGTCGCGTGCATTGGCAGCGCCACCGCGGATGCGCTGCGCGAACGCGGCATCGAGCCGACGCTCGTTCCACAGCGCTTCGTGGCCGAGGGGTTGCTGCAGGCATTCGCGGCGCAGGGCGGATTGGATTGCATGGCCGTGCTGTATCCAGCTGCCGTCGGCGCGCGACCTGAGCTGGCCGACGGCATGCGCGCACTTGGTGCGAGCGTGCAGCTGCTGGCGATTTACGAAAGTGTCGTCACGAACGACGATGTGGACATGGTGCGCGCCGCGCTGCGCGAGGGCCACGTGGATGCCGTCACACTTGCGGCGTCGAGCGCTGTGGAAGGCTGGGTGCAGGCCATGTCACCGTTGCACGACCTGGCCGACGTCGTGTCGATCGGGCCGATCACGACACTCGCGGCGAAGGCCGCCGGCTTGCACGTGGCCGCCGAGGCGACGCCGTCGACCATCGAGGGACTCGTGGCCGCCGTCGTGCGCGCCATCGAGGCACAGCGCGATCGTCACCAACACCATCCGAATTTTTCATGACCACAGAGATCCGCGCGCTCAAGATCGGCACACGCTCATCCGCGCTCGCACTGGCACAGGCGCACATGGTGCAGGCAGAGCTGGCCGCGATTGGCGTGCAGAGCGAATTGGTGACGTACACCACCGTCGGCGACCGTCGGCTGGACGTCGCGCTGACGGCCATCGGCAGCAAGGGCTTGTTCACCGAGGAGCTGGAGCGCGACCTGCGTGACGGCATCACGGATCTGTGCGTGCACTCGCTGAAGGATCTGCCGACCGACGAACCGGACGGGCTCAGGGTCGTGGCGCAGCTGCCGCGTGAAGATTCCCGCGATGCGCTGGTGGTGCGTGACGATGTGCCGGGTGCGCTGCTGCACGAACTGCCGCGGGGCGCGATCATCGGCACCTCGAGCCTGCGGCGCCGCGCGCAGCTCAAGGCCATCCGTCCCGACTGCACGGTCGTGGACCTGCGCGGCAACGTGGGTACGCGGCTCTCGAAGCTGGACAACGGACTCTGCGACGCCGCGATCCTCGCCGCCGCAGGCCTCAACCGCCTGGGCCTCTCGTCACGTATCCGGAGCCTTTTGAGCGCGCCACAATGGCTGTCGGCGGCGGGGCAGGGCGCGATCGCGATTCAGGTGCGCGAGGCTGACACGCAGGTGCGGGATATCGTGACGATGCTGAACCACCAGCCGACAATGGATGCCACGAGCTGCGAGCGCGCGTTCCTGGCAGCGCTCGACGGCGGGTGTCAGGTGCCGATCGGTGCGCTGATGACCGAATCGGCCGGTGGTCGACGCACGCTGCACGGGCTGGTCGCGGGACTGGATGGTACGCCGATGCTGCGGGCGAGCGCGGTGATGGGGTCCGACCTGCTCGAGAGTGCGCGTGCGCTGGCGGGCGAGCTGCGCGATGCTGGTGCCGCAGCAGTCCTGGCCGATGCACGCGCCGTCGGTGCGGCGGCGCGCGAAGCGTCGTGAGGCCGCACGCGGCGTGATGCACGGCTGGCGTGGTCCGGCTAATTTGTTTCGCATGGACACAACACGCTCGACCGTGATCGACGGCAGTTCGACGACTGCATCGCCTGGCGCACTGTTCCCGACCATTCGCCTCAGGCGGCTGCGTCAGTCGCCCGCAATGCGCGCGCTGGTGCGTGAGACGCACCTGCATCCGTCGCAGTTCATCCTGCCGTTGTTCGTTCGCCCGGGCGTGAGTGTGCGACAGCCCATTTCATCCATGCCGGGGTGCGCGCAGACGTCGGTCGACGAGTGCGTGCGCGACGCGGCGGCGGCGGCGGCGGCGGGTGTCGGCGGGGTGATTCTGTTCGGGATTCCTGCCGCGAAGGATGCCGAGGGTAGCGGCGCGTGGGATGCGCATGGTCCCGTGGCGGAGGCCGTGCGCGCGATCAAGGCTGCGGTGCCGGCGTTGCTCGTGATCACGGATGTCTGCATGTGCGAGTACACGGACCACGGACATTGCGGCCTGCTGGATGGCGAGACGGTGGACAACGACGCCACGCTCGCGCTGCTCGCTCGCGAGGCCGTGATGCATGCCGACGCCGGCGCTGACATCATCGCACCGAGCGACATGATGGATGGTCGCGTGGCGGCGATCCGCGCCGCGCTCGATGCGGCCGGCCATGCGCAGGTGCCGATCATGTCGTACGCGGCGAAGTATTCGAGTGCGTTCTATGGCCCGTTCCGCGAGGCGGCGGAAAGCGCGCCAGCCTTCGGCGACCGGCGCGCCTACCAGATGGATCCGGCGAACACCGACGAAGCGTTGCGCGAGGTCGCGCAGGACATCGCCGAGGGCGCCGACATCATCATGGTGAAGCCTGCCGGTGCGTACCTGGACATCATTCGTCGTGTGAAGGACACCACACGCATGCCGGTCGCGGCGTACCAGGTGAGCGGCGAGTTTGCGATGCTGCATGCCGCATCGGAGCGGGGCTGGATCGATCTGGAACGTGCGATGCTGGAAAGCCTGACCGCGATCCGGCGTGCCGGCGCGGACATCATCCTGACCTATTTCGCCATTACCGCCGCCCGCGCGCTCACCGCCGCTCGCTGACGTGCGGGGGCACCGTTCATGCGCTTGCCGTGCTATTCTGCTCCTGCGGATTGCGATGCCGCTTCACTCGATCTCCATTCCTGAATGTTCAATCCCTGGCACGATCTTCCGCCTGGCGACAAGCCGCCGGAGCATGTCACAGCGGTCATCGAGATTCCGGCAAAGAGCCGGAACAAGTACGAACTCGACAAGATTACCGGACTTCTGAAGCTGGATCGTGTGCTGTATTCCGCCGTGCACTACCCGGGCGATTACGGTTTCATTCCGCGCACACTGCACGAGGACAACGATCCGCTGGACATCATCATCCGGATCAACGAGCCGACCTTCCCCGGCTGCCAGATCGATGCGCGTCCCGTCGGTGTGCTGAAGATGCTGGACAAGGGCGAGCCTGACGACAAGGTGCTCGCGGTGCCGATGCACGACCCGATTCACGATGAAGTGCATGATCTGGGCGACCTGCCAAGCCACTTTCTGCGCGAGGTCGAGCATTTCTTCAAGATCTACAAGGATCTGGAGGGCAAGCGTGTCGAGATCATCGGCTGGTACGATGCCGAGGAAGCGCGGCGGATCATCGTCGAGAGCATCGATCGCTACAACGCGAAATTCGGCGTCGGCTCAGCGGGCGCCTGATCGTATTCGTTGGTGGGTGAGCCCGCGTATCGGGCTCAGTCTGCTGATGAACCGCGCTATGTGACTTGTGAGTGCGGCATGGGGTATGCACCGTCGAGTCCGCGGTGGAGCTGATCGGTCTGGCCGTGCGGCGTGCCGTCGGCATTGCAGGTTTCCGGTATCACAGGAGTTCTACCCATGCGATTCTCTGCGATGGTCATGACTGCGGCAACGGCGTTGGTTGCCGCGTGCGCGTCGGATGGCACGACCGGCTCGAAGAACAGCGCTCCCGTCGATGCACGACTGGTGGCCGTTGCGCAGGCGCGCATCGTCCGGCCCGGCGATGCATTGATTCTGCTCGACGTCACCGTGCGGAGCAACCTGCCTGAAACCGTATCGACTGGTGTGTGCGCAGAAACCGTGGAAGCGAAGCCGGTGAGCGGCGGAACCTGGACTGATGTCACGGCAACGTCGGTGGCATGCATTTCGATTGCTGCCATTCTGGCGCCCGGTGCATCGATGACCGTCTCGGCATCTGCAGAACCCGCGAAAATACAGGCGGTCCGGGGCCTGAACCGCGAGGTGCTGCTGCGCGTGCGTCACTCGCTCGTCAGCACCAGCGGAAACACCAGGTATGTGCTGCAGTCGAACGAGGTCACGGTCACGATGAACTGATTTCCCGACAGTGTACGACAACGGGGCGGTCTCTCCTGACGAGAGGCCGCCCCGCTGTCGTACTTCGCTGCACAGTCCAGAAACCCGTTGCATGATGCTGCATGTCGTGGAAGCTGCAGGTCACGTGATGCGCGCACGCGGCTGCACGAGAGTTGCACGCGCGCCACTCACTCCGGTGCGGCGTCCAGCAGCAGGTAGCGGTAGAGTACCGCCGCCACGACCGCACCGACGATGGGCGCCGCGATATAGAGCGCGATGCCTTCATAGGCACCAGTCGCGATCATCGGTCCAATACTGCGCGCGGGATTCATGCTGCCACCCGTGAGCGGACCGATCGCCAGCATGCCGGCGGTGAGCGTCATGCCGATCGCAAGTCCGCCGATCTTCGGACCATGTTTGTCCACGGCGGTGCCCATCACGGCCAGCATCAGAAAGAAGCTCGCGATGGCCTCGAGCGCGAACGCCTGCTCAGTGGACACATCGAGCGAGACCATCTGCCGTGTGCCGCGCGCGGCCTCCCAAAGCGCGGCCGGGAAGAGCGCCTGCAGCAGCAGCGCCGCGATGATCGCGCCGGCGAACTGCCCGGTGATGTAGATGGCGGACTGCGACGGCGTGATGCGACCGGTGACGAGCTGCCCGAGCGAGACGGCGGGATTGAAATGACCAGCCGTCTTCATGAAGACGCTGACCATCACGAAATAGATCAGGCCATGCGCCAGCGCGACCTCGAATAGGCCGGCGCCGGCATCGGCGTTCCGCGTCTGCATGATGGCGGCACCACCGATGAACGTGAGCGCAAACGTTCCAACGAACTCCGAGACGAACTCACGTGCGGGCTTCATGCAGACTCCATGGAGTGGCGGATGACTGCGCGAAGATACCTCACGCCGGCGTGCGGAACACCAGCGACGCGTTGATGCCACCAAAGCCGAACGAGTTCGACATCACCACGCCTGGCGTTTGTGCAATGCCGCCCTTCGGCACATGCCGTACGTGGCACGCGACATCGGCGGTCTCGAGGTTCACGGTCGGCGGAATCCAGCCGTCCTGCATGGACAGCATGCAGATCACTGCCTCGATCGCGCCGCTCGCACCCAGCGCATGGCCGTGATAGCCCTTGGTGCCGCTGACCCACACCGTGTCGAGATGATCGCCGAACACGGTGCGCATGGCATCGACCTCGGTGGGATCGTTGAGTGGTGTGGCACTGGCATGCGCGTTCACGTACTCCACGTCGGTCGCGGCGATGTCGGCGCGCGCAAGTGCCTGCTGCATGGCGCGAGCGGCCTGCGAGCCGCCGGGCAGCGGCGCGGTCATGTGATGCGCGTCGTTCGTGGAGCCGAAGCCCACGATCTCCGCATAGATGCGTGCACCGCGCGCAATGGCGCGGTCACGCTCCTCGAGAATCAGTGCCGCGCCGCCCTCACCCATCACGAAACCATCGCGTGCACCGTCGAATGGGCGACTCGCGTGCGTGGGATCGTCGTTGCGCGTGGACATGGCGCGGATCAGCGCGAACGCACCGAAGCAGAGCGGAGCCAGCGGTGCCTCGGCGCCGCCACCGATCATCACGTCGGCATACCCGTCGCGCACCTGGCGAAACGCCTCGCCGATCGCGATCGCGCCGGACGCGCAGCTCATGGCGTTGGTGGAGTTCGGCCCCTGTGCACCCGTCTCGATGGCGATGTTGCAGCTGGACGCCCCACCAAACACCGCCAGTGCCAGCGTGGCATCGACGGCGCGCAGTCCGCCCACCAGATAGCGGCCCAGCTGCTCCTCGGCATAACCGACACCGGCCAGTGCGGTGCCCATCATCACGCCGACGTGCTCTCGCTGCTCGCGCGCCATGTCGATGCCGGCATCGGCCAGCGCCATCTTGGCCGCGATGACACTCAACTGCCCGAACCGGTCGAGCCGCTTCACGCGCTTCGCCTCGAGATGATCCTCGGCATGGAACCCGGAAATCTGCGCCGCGATGTGCGTCCGGAACGGACTCGGGTCGAAATGTGTGATCATGCCGACCGCCGACTTTTCAGCGCGCAACGACGTCCGGACGGCATCGAGGCCGATGCCGATGGGCGTGATGGCGCCGAGGCCGGTGACAACCACGCGTCGTGGTGAGGACATCAGTAGGTCGACGTGAGAAGACTGCGAAGGATCATCATGTGCGCGCTTCCGCGGCGCGCGCGAGTCCGGCGAGTGTGCGCGACGCGATGCCGGAAACGAAGACCGGGCCGATCACGGCCATCGCGGCAATGCGACCGATGAGCGGCCACCACGGACCGTCCCAGGCATGCACGATGCGCACATGCGTGACGTCCGGATCATCACGTCGCAGAAACTGCCACTCCACTTCCATGCCCTTCGTGATGCCCTGGACATGCTTGAAGCGGATGTTGGGTATCGACTCGTCCACCGTCATCTCGGAGAGCCACCACGTCGGCCAATTCATCGGGCCGCCGAACGGGCGGTCGGCACTCATCTCCACGAGACCGCCGCCATCGCGTGCGCGATGCCGGAACGTCACGTCGTTGTAGTGTGCCAGGTGTTTCGGCCACGACAGCACATCCTTCGCGATCGCAAAGATCCGCTCGCGCGGTGCGCGGACCGTCTGCTCGTCGACCGTGATCATGTGCCGCTGCATCGGCATGGGGCCAAGTCGGTACGGGGCGCGCAGCAGCTCGGGTGGTGAAGTCGTCATGTGGGCGATCGTGTGGACCTTCGGGTGCCGTCGTGTGCGCCATGCCCATGGTGTTTCGTGCGTGCATCGTGCGTCGTGCATCGTTCGTCGTGCATCGTTCGTCGTTCATCGTGCGTCATGCACGTCGCGACACTCAGGTCGCGTGGCCGGGATTCCAGTCGGCCGTCACCCGCCATCCCAAATGCGTCTGCACGTCGGGCGAGACACCAGTGGCCAGCTCCACAAAACTACGTAGCTCGTCAGGCGCGAATCCACGTAACACGCTGACAACGCCGTCGTGCCGGCTGACCGGATGGAAACCCAACGGAAAGCTGGTGAGCCAGAGACCGGCCGCCGCAATCCAGCTGCGCTGCAGGTCGCTGACGATGACGGCGTGCCGCGCAATGCGGTTCAGCTCGACGAACACGGCTGGCAGCGCATCAGGAGGAAAATGATGCACCACCTGTGCAGCAATCACGAGATCCGCGCAGGCCTTTGGTAGAGGCAGCGCAAAGATGGAGCCACAGATGAAGTAGCTGCCGCGCTGCCGCACCGCGGGCGCGAGTGCAACTTCCACATCCACGGCCACGGGACGTGGACGACGACCGGTTTCGCGCAGCGTCTGACAGACGGCGTCGAGGATGTCACCCGAGCCGGCGCCGACATCCACGACGAGCGGTGACTGGGGCAGCCGCGGCGCGATGGCCTTCACGCGCGCGATGACCGCACGTGTGCCGCCGAACAGCAGGTTCGCGCGAGCGATGTCGGTATGCGAACGCGCCACGAGCGACGCGGACACCCCGGGCTCGTCGAGCACCTCGTGCCCCATCCGCCGCCCGGGCGTGAAGATCCCCACGGTCCCGCGGCTCAGCGTGTGAGCGAGGCGTAACCGCCGCGGTAGTACAACAGCGGCTGCAGGTCGCGCGCGGCGCCGGCCTCGACGCTGCCTATCACGATGGAATGGTCGCCTTGCGCGACACGCGACACGACATGACACTCGATGGAGGCGAGCGTGTCATCGAGCAGCGCCACGCCGCTGGCGCCACGCGTGAAGCCCCCGCCCTCGAAGCGATCGCCGTCCTTGCTTGCGAACCGGCGCGAAAGTGCCTCTTGCGTGGAGCTGAGGATGTTGATGGCAAAGTGTTCCGCCGTTGCGAACGCCGGCCAGACCGACGCCTTGTGATCCAGGCACACCAGCACCAGCGGCGGCTGCAGCGAAAGTGAGGAGAAGGCACTGACGGTCATGCCATGGTCGTGGCCATGCTCATCCGTCGTGGTGACGATGGTGACGCCGGAAGCAAAGCGTCCGAGCACGGCGCGAAAGAGATCCTTGTCGATTGGCATGTGTTCAGGCGGCCCGGCGAGTCGAGCGCCAGGTTCGCGGATTCAAGAAGTGAAGCAGAAACGAGGGCTTGAGCACCGTCGATGCCGGCACGAAGTCGCCGGTGACGCCAATGAGGATGTCGGCGAGGTCGCGACGAGAGCCGAGCACGCGTGCGGCGTGATTCATGAGCATCGGCGACGACACGGCGGCGCCGATCACGCGCTCGACGAGCCACTTGTTGCGAAACTCCGCCACGCGTGCCGCGTCATACGCCTTGAGCGCACGCAGCGCATTCCGCTCGCTGGTGGCACGGATCGCATCGGCGGCGAAGCTTCCCAGCAGCTCGCCGCCACGCAGCGCGGCGTAGATGCCTTCGCCCGTGAATGGATCAAAGAAATCGGCGGCATCGCCCACGAGTGCCGCGCCGCTGGCATAGCCGCGACGCGCATGCGAGGCGAAAGGTCCCGTCACACCCACGGTGCCGACGCGCGTCGCATTCGTGAAGCGCGGCGCGAGCTGCGGATGCCGCGCGATCCAGCGCATCATGAATCCTGCCGCGTCACCAGCGGCGTCGCGTGCGAGGTGCTTCGGCACGACGATCGCGACGTTCGTCTCACCGTGGCCGACATCGGCAAGTCCCACGTACCCGTCGGTCTCCACATGCATCTCGCCGTGCGCGCCAATGTCGCTGACATCGCGGAAGTGTGCCACGAAGGCCACGCGTCGCGGCCACGGCAGCCGCGCCGCGAGATCCAGTCGGCGCGCAATACCGCTGCGCAGTCCATCGGCACCGACGACCAGAGGCGCACGCAACTCCGTGCTGCCGCCGCTGGTGCGGACTCGCACGCCGCGCACCGCGTCGCCGACCATGATCAGCGACTCGACCGACGTGCCTTCGCGTATCGATGCGCCGGCCCGGGTCGCCGCACGCTGCAGGATGGGATCCAGATGGCGACGCCGCAGCGCGAGTCCACGATCACGAAAGCCGCTGAAGCCATGACTGGCGGCAAACTCGCCGTGGATGATGCCGCCATCAGGACTGCGCACGCGCATGCCCGCGAGCTGCGCAGCACCGGCCTGTTCGACATCGGTGAGCACGCCCATCGCGTCCAGAATGCGCGAGCCCTGCGGACTGAGGTACTCGGCGCAGGGCTTCTCGCGCGGGAAATGCGCCTTGTCGATCACGATCACGTCCAGGCCCTGCGAGGCGAGTGCCCATGCGGTCGCTGCGCCAGCCGGTCCCGCACCGACGACGATGGCCTGTGCCGTCTCGCGTGTCGCGATCATCGAGCCCCGAGCTTCGTCACGAGGAAATGGACCTGGAACGCCATGCCTGCACCGATGAGAGTTGCTGCGAAATTCACGCCGTCGTTGTCGAGCCAGCGAAGACCACCAGCATGAACCGTCGGGGTACCATCGAGGTCGGTGACGCGTTCCGTGAGTCGTCCCGTGCGTGCCGATCGACGCCGATGCTGCAGCGTTGCACCGAGCAGTGAATCTGCCATGGCGCCGGTAATGCCGCCAAGCGTTGCGGCAATCGCGACGGGTGCAGTCCAACCGAGCAGCAGCGCCGCGAGGCCCAGCAGCAGCGCACCACCTGCCGTTGCGGCGAGGCCCAGCAGCGACACGCCACCGGACATCCCGGGTTGCAGTGGTCCCCATGTGAGCACCGAGCGAGGTGCCGTGCGCGAAAGCATCCCGATTTCGGTGCCCCAGGTGTCAGCCATCGCCGCCGCCAGGCCGCCGAGGGCCACGGCGGCAACCGCTCCGCTGGATGTGCCGCCGACCGCAGCCGCTGCGCCGAGCCCGAAGATGCCGCCATTGGCAAGGACCTGTGCGGCATCGCGCGGCCCCTGCTTCTGGATCACCGATGCACTGCGTCGCTGCTTCTCCTCGCGCCCGAGACGACCGAGCAATACGCTCGTGAGGAAGAATCCGAGCAGGAGCAACATCCAGTCCAGGCCAGCGACAGCGGCAACACTGCCCAAGGCGGCGGCGATCAACGCGCCACCCCTCGTCAGCATGCCCGCCCGCCACACCAGCCCCGCAACGAGGGGGCCAAGTGCAGCCGCGACGAGTGGCGGCAATGTCACGCCGGCGCGTTTTCGGTGGTGCGCATGTGGAGTGCGAGGGCGACGCGCTCACGCAAGGAGAGTGGAGCCGTCTCGGAAGCCACCGCCGCCGCGCGGACGACGCGCAGAAACAGAGCGTCGGCGCCCAGGCGCGCGCGGCAGGCGGCGCATTCGTGCAGGTGCGCATTTATTTCGCGCAGTGCCGCATCGGACAGTTCGCTGTCACACGCAGCGAAACTCTGGCTGCGGACAGCACCACAGGTCGCGATCGCGAACGAATCGAAGACGGTGCGTGTCAGCATGCGCGTGAGTGGCCGACACAAAAATACATGTCGCCGCGTGCTGGAAGAGAGGGCATGCGCCAGGTGCCGGTAGCGGGGTGATTCGGAGTTGTGCTGTGGAACAAAAGCATCGAGGGGGCGTGTCGGTTCCGTGCAAGTGAGGGAGCGCGGTTCGCTTGGCAATGTTTTTGCTTCGGTGTAGTTTCGGTGGAAGTCCGGACGTTTCGCCATACGGCGGTCTGCCGGCTTGCGCCCCGCACGCCGGTCAAGCGTCGGGGACACCCTTCAGAAGCCACGAAGATGTCCACCACCGTAGACGCGCGCCTCCCATTGAGCCTGCTCGAGGCAGTGCGCGTGGTCGACACTCCGGAAGGCGAGGTCGAAGCCGAGTACATAGAGGAACTGCGCACCAAACGACTCGGCCTCAGCGACACGGTGTACGCACAGATCAAGCGATACAGCGACGCCGTGCGGCGCAATGAGCGCACCGTGCGCGACGAAGCGGCGGCACTCGCGCGGCTCATCGGTCGGCGTAGCGATGCGCATCGCGTGTTCGATTCGGCAGGTTCAATGCTTGCGCACGAAGCAGTGGATACCGTCTCGCGATTGCAACGTAGCGCGATCCGCCGCATGCCGGGAATGCTGGCGCGGCCGCTGGCGCTGGCGGCGGTGCGTCGATTGAGCCAGCGCTATCTGGACGCCGATCTCGAGCGGATCGGTGCGAGCGTGATCCTCTCGGTGCGCGACCCGGTCACCATCGAAGGTTCGACCGTCGCCGGATTTGCATTTTATGCCTCTGCCCTTTCGACGATGCTCGAGGAGCTGACCGGTGTGCCCGCGGTCGTGACGCGCATCGACGGTACCGGGGCGGGTCAGCAGTGGCGTGCCGCATGGGGCCGCAGCTGACGTCTGCGTTGGCGCCATGGCGCGTGGCAGCGATGACGTGCACGTCGTGATCATCTCGCGCATGCCCTGACTAGTTTGTGCCCATGCGCGAACCCCATCGACTTCCCGAGATCCAGTCGGCCCTGAGCGCCGCCGGCCTCGATGGCTGGCTGCTGTACGAGTTCAAGGGCTGCAACCCGATCGCGGCTGGTATGCTTGGCTTCGAAGGACTCTCCTCGCGCCGTGCGGTGGCGTGGATTCCGGCGCATGGCGTGCCCGTGGCACTGATGCACGCCATCGAGCTCGATGCGTGGCGGAAGTGGCCGGCAATGTGGGGCCGGCTTACGTACCAGTCGTGGCAGTCACTGGAAGGTCAGCTGCGATCGCTCGTCGACGGCAAGCGCGTGGCGATGGAGTATTCGCCGGGTGACGCGGTGCCGTACCTGGATCGCGTGCCTGCGGGCGTGCTCGACATGGTGCGTGCCTGTGGTGCGACGGTCGAGACATCCGCCGAACTGGTCACGCAGTTCTACGCGCTGCTGACCGAGGCTCAGCTTGCATCTCATATCCGGTCGGCTGAAATCATCGCCGAGATCGCGCCTGCCGCGCAGCGCCGCGCTGCCGATGCTGCACGAGCCGGCACACCACTCACGGAGCATGAGCTCCAGCAGTGGATCGTGTCGCGGTTCAACGAACAGGGGCTGGTGACCACGCATCCACCGAACGTGAGCGTTGGGCCGAACAGTGCAAATCCACACCACGACCCTTCGCCTGAACGTCAGGCGCTGATCACGATGGACACAGTGTTGCTGGTGGACCTGTGGGCCGGTGAGCCCGACCAGCCGTATGCCGACCAGACGTGGATGGCGACCATCGGTGAACCGGCCGATACCGACGTCATGCCGGTGTGGACGGCGATTCGCAATGCTCGTGACGCGGCCATCGCCGTGGTGCGCGATGGGGCGAAGTCGCAGCAGATGGTGCGTGGTGCCGACGTGGACGACGCGGCGCGTGCCGTGATCACCACCGCGGGATTCGGCGCAGCGTTCACGCATCGCACGGGGCACTCCATCGATGCGCGTGACCTGCACGGCTCGGGCCCGCACATGGATGGATTCGAGACGCGCGAGGAGCGGCGCCTGCTGCCCGGCGTGCTGTTCTCGGTGGAGCCTGGGGTGTACCTCCCCGGGCGGTTTGGAATGCGAACGGAGGTGAATGTCGCCATCACGCTTGCGGGCGACGTGCTCGTGACGCCGGCCTTCATGCAGGCAGACCTGTTCCGCCTGTAATGGCAGCGCCGGGTGCAGCGCCACGCGGCGCGGGTGTCGCCGCGCGTGCGGCACGTCTGGGCATGGGCGTCAACATCGGGCTCACGGCCGTGAAGCTCGTCGGCGGCCTCGTCGGACACTCGTATGCGCTGGTCGCCGATGCCGCCGAGAGTGCGTTCGACCTGTTCGGATCACTGGCGGTGTGGACGGGTGTGCGCATCGCCGATCGCGACGCCACCGAGGAATACCCGTTCGGCTTCGGCAAGGCGGAAGCGCTGGCCGGCGCATCGGTCGCGCTGTTGCTGGTGCTCGCGAGCGTGGGTATCGCCATCGCATCGATTCACGAGATCCGCACGCCGCATCATGCTCCGGAAGTGTGGACGCTTGGCGTACTGGCGGCCGTGATCGTGGTGAAGGAGCTGATGACGAAGCGCGTGCGACGCATCGCGCTGGCCGAGGGGAGCACGGCGCTGGCCGCCGACGCGCAGCACCATCGCAGCGATGCATTGACGTCGGCCGCAGCGTTCGTCGGCATTGCCGTGGCGCTGATCGGCGGCGACGGTTGGGAAAGTGCCGACGACTGGGCGGCGCTTGCCGCTGCCGGCATCATCGCATTCAATGGTGTCGGACTGCTGCGCACCGCCGTCGCCGACCTGATGGATCGCGTGGCATCGCCCGACGTCGTGGCTGCGATACGCAGTGCCGCAACAGCAGTCGATGACGTCCGCGCCATTGAAAAGATGGCAGTGCGGCGTGCGGGTCGCGGTTACTGGGTGGACATCCATGTGCAGGCAGATCCGGCGATGTCGCTCGAGGAGGCGCATGTGGTCAGCGGGAAGGTGAAGAGCTCGATTCGCGCTGCCTCGCCGCAGGTGCTCGGCGTGCTGGTGCACATGGAACCGCACGAGGGAAGTGCAACAAAATTTCTTACACGGAATTCGGACTGAATGCAGCTGCGCATGCTGTGCCTCGCATTGCTGCTCGCATTGCCCTGCGGCGCGCAGGGGGTGGTGCATGACGCGATGATCTGGGGTGCGGTTTTCGGTGACCAGCGCCTGGCGTCGAAGACGTCGCTGTACTGGGATCTACAGGGTCGTCGCGCCGAAAACGGTGACGTGTGGCAGATCAAGCTCGGGGCCGTCGGCATCACGCGTGACCTCTCGAAGCAGTGGCGCGCGACCGTGGCGCTGGGCGGTTCGTCGAGCAATCGCTATGGCGAGTTCCCAGCGCGATCCAACGTCATGGAACTGCGTCCGTGGCTGCAGGTGAGCGGCACGCGGAAGGCTGGCACGTACACCTGGTCTGATCGCACGCGCGCGGAGTTGCGACTGCTGCATGCCGTCGGCGACCTGGCGCCCGTTGACGCCGACTGGCAGCCCAGCATCGTCCGGTTGCGGCGACAGGATCGTGTCCAGCGTTCGCTCACCACGGATGGACGGTGGTATGCCGCGGTATCGCAGGAATTCTTGGTGAACGTGCTGCCGGCGCGTGCGCGCGTAGCGATGCTGGAGCAGACACGCACGCAGGCCGTGATCGGACGACGGCTGTCGAAGCACAATCGGCTCGAGACCGGCTATGGGTTGCAGCGGATCAACCGACGCGGCGGCTTCGAGATGAACCATGCGCTGTTGCTGACGTTCCGCACCTCCGTGCCGCTTCGGTGATGTCGCGTGCAGGGGCAGGCGCGATGACGAGTCGGGCAGGTGCTCGACGCATGGCGCTGTGCGTGGGCATCGCCGTCGCGGCGATGTCATGCGACCGTGACGACAAACGCGATGCGGCCAGCGCGCGCACCGCGCCGACCGCGGGCGCTGCAGGCGGGGTTGCCGTGTCGTCGTCGTCGCGCGCACAGCCGATGCCGCAGATGCAGCTTGCGCGCGTGATGGCGAACGGTGCATCCGGTGGCACCGTGGTGCAGGTCCGCGTGCTGTTCGCCGGCTTCACACCGACGGACACGATCATCGGTCCGCAGCGGCTCGCTGCATCGTGTGGCGCGACGTTCAGGGACACACTCGTCGCACATCGTGGCGATGCCGTGGCTGGTGTGCTGCTGTGGATGGAAGGCGACGTGCCGGTGGTGCCAGCTGCCGCCCCGCCGGTGGAGCGTCGGCCCACGGTGCGACTGGCGCGGTGCCGCCTGCAGCCGCGCATGCAGCTCGCCGTGCCCGGCAGCACGGTGCAGCTGTTGATGGAAGACAAGCGCACCGACACGCTGATCGTGGTGCCAGCGGCAGGGGGTGGGCACAGCGACACCGTCTCGTTCATCACCGACGGTCAGCTGGTGCCGCTTCAACGCAGCGACAGGCCGGGTGTGATCGGTATCCATGCGGTGACCATGCCGTGGGCGCGCGCCTACGTCGCGATCGCACCGGCCGGCACGGCGGCGATCTCGGATGCTGACGGTCGCGCGAGCTTCACGCTGTCGCGACAGGGCCGCGCGGCGACCATACGAGCGTGGCACCCGGTGCTCGGGTCGTCGTCTGCAACGCTCACGCCGCTCACGCTGCAAGGCGGCGGCGTTGTGACGCTCACCTTCCGTCGCTGACGGCTGGCTGACCGCGCACGAAGTCCACGATGCGTTGCACGACACGCGGCTCGCGCAGGATCTTCACGTGACCGCTGCCCTCCGGCGCGAGCCAGCGCTCGGCACGTGGCCAGTCGTTCACGAGGCCCTCCGACTCGATCAACGGCACCTGCGCGTCGTCCGCAGCGTGCACCACGAGCAGCGGCGCGCCACCACCCGCATCCGCTTGCGCCGCCAGCGAGACGGTGTCCAGGTCGCGCCAGTGGAAGTGCCAGCGCTTCTCCAGCTGCGCAATCATCTCCACGTGCACCGCATCGGTGCCCTGATGCCGGCGAAGGAAGCGCGACATGGGGCGATCCACGCTGCTGGGCGCACCGATGCTGACGGCCATCGGCAGCGGTGACACACCGGCATTCGCGCGCGACGCAATCGCCGCCAGCACGGCAAGTCCACCGAGCGAGTGACCGACCAGGGCGTGTGGCGTGCCCGATGCGTCGAGCACACGCAGCAGCGCATTGCGGAAGCCAGGCATCGATGCACGATCCCCATCGGACGCGCCGTGTGCCGGCGCATCCAGCACGACCACGCGGTGCTGCACGTCGAGCAGCGCGTTCGCGAGCGACGACCACTGCGTGCCGCGTCCACCCCAGCCATGAAGGCACACGACCAGCGGCCAGTCGGCGTGTCCCCAACTCCAGAATGCCACGCGACCTTCGCTGCCAAGCACGTCACGATGCACGCCGTCGAGGGGCATGAACTTCGGCATCTCCGGACGCAGCTGCGCGTCAGTGATGCGACGCGTGATGGATGGCGGCGTCGTGAATCGTCGCACTGCCTCCGCTGCGGCGTCAGAAACCGAGGCCCAGTGCGTGAGCGGCGGCAGGTCGTCGGGCAGCGGTGCGGGTGGGCGAGTGTCAGGCGGCAGTGGCATGCAGGCAACATACTCCCGCATGCACGACGGGCGCTGACATCATTAGTGTCGGCGCCCGCTGGTCATAGGCATGCGCGAGAACTGCCGTGGTGGCGTGCGCACACGCGTCCATTTGACTTGTACGAGCTGCATGCGTCAATCGAAATGCAGCCACCGGAACGCGTCTATCGCAATGCGTTGCGCGGAACGCACCGACCAAAATGCAACGATCAGAATGCGAACTGTCGATCCACCACCATCGCGACGAACAGCAGTGCGAGATACAGCAGCGAATAGCCGTACACCCACCAGGCCGGCTTCACCCAGTCCTTGGCGCGCATCATCTTCACCACACCGCCCAGCAGCAGCCCGCCGAAGATCGCAGCGCTGATACCATAGATCCGACCGAATGCGCCGTACGTGACCGGCAGCATCGTCACGACCAGCAGCACGATGGTGTACCAGAACATCTGGCGCATCGTCTCGCGCTCGCCCCAGACCAGTGGCGCCATCGGTACCTTCGCGTTGCCGTAGTCCTTCTGCTTGTTCAGCGCGAGCGCCCAGAAATGCGGTGGTGTCCAGTAGAACACGATCAGGAACAGGTACATGGCGGTGAGGTCGATGCGACCCGTGACCGCAGCCCATCCCACCAGCGGCGGAAATGCACCAGCCGCGCCACCGATCACGATGTTCTGTGGTGTGGTACGCTTCAGCCAGCGCGTGTAGATGAACACGTAGAAATAGAAACCGCCCAATGCCAGCGCTGCCGTCAGCACGTTGACGAAGAACGCGAACAGCCAGGTGGCGGTGGCAGCCAGCACGATGCCGAACGAGAGCACGGCAAGCGGTGTCATGCGACCGCTGGGAATGGGTCGGAGTCGCGTGCGCGCCATCACGTTGTCGATGTCGCGGTCCAGGTACATGTTCACGGCGTTCGCGCCGCCGGCCATCAGATATCCGCCCAGCATCACGAGTGCCACGAGCCACAGTTCGGGCTTGCCGGCGATGTACATCGGCGCGGCGGTGGTGACGAGCAGAAGCGAGATGATGGTCGGCTTCGTGAGCATCACCAGGTCGCGCCAGAGCGGGCGCACGGCGACGGCGTCCGGCGCCAGCGCCTGCGTCGTCATGCGGTCGCGCCGGCCATCAGCGGCGTGCGTGGACGAATCGCCGCGCCGACGGCCGCACCGTCCGTGGGCGGATGCTTCGCGCGACGTGCGGCATACGCGAGCGTGAGAGTGCTCACCCACAGCAGCACACCTGTGGACTGATGCAGCGAGCGGAACACGATGGGATATCCTCCCAGCACCATCAGCGCCCCGAACACGATCTGCAGCACCACCACGAATGCCGCGATGCCGGCCAGCAGCGTCACGGTGCGATGCTCTCGACGGCGCATGATCAGCGCGGCCATCGTCACCACATGCAGCGCGGTGAGATACGCCAGCACGCGATGGGTGAGCTGGATGTGCTGCGCGGCACCGCCCAGCGAGCCGTCACCGCAGAGCGGAAAGCCGACGCACGCGACCGTTGCGCCAGTCCACTTGGCCACCATGCCACCCATCATCACCGTGACCAGCGCCAACACGGCCGCGATGGTGGTGCCCCGTATCGTCTTGTCCGAAACCAGCCGGTCAACAATGCCGGTCAGCGAAGGCATGCCGCCGGCACGCATCCAGGCGATGCAGAGCGTAGCGAGCAGCGACATGGCGACGGCCTTGTGCGCCAGCGTAGCCCACCACTCGTTGCGGTAATTCACCGTCACGGCGCCAAGCGTCGCGGCCGTGACCACGATGCCGAACGCCAGCAGCGCGGAGCGCAATACGCCGCCGCGACCTGACACACCAAGCTCGGCGCGGCGCAGGAACGACATCAGCAGAAACACCGCCACCACCGTGGACAGTGTCGCCGCGAAGTAACGATGAAAGACCTCGATCACGAGGTCGGGGCGATCGAGTGGCGGAAACCAGTAGCCGTAACATTTGGGCCAGTGGTCGCCACAGCCCATCCCGGAACCGGAGATACGGACGAAGCCACCGAAAACCACGTGGCCGAGCGCGGCCAGCATGGAGACGCCAGCAAGGCGGCGAAGCAGGTTCATACTGTGACCTCGACCAACGGGATCTGTGCGGCGGCCTTCTGGAGCTCTATCGCGCGCCAGGTGGCGACAAGCAGGAGGACAAGAGCAATAGCGGGCACGATCACCCAGACCAGTTCGGCAGCCCGACGAATAGGTGGCAGCGTATGCGAATGCTGGACGGCAGCGCCGGCGGCAAATGCGGAGCGCAGGATGTAGCGGTGCGCGATCACGCACAGGACGACGCCAATCCAGAAGATCGTCGTGGCGATCATCGAAAAAGGGGGTTACGGGCAACAAACAGGATGCCCTCATTCGAACGGCAGCCCTGCGGGGAAAGTTCGCCGATCAGGGGGGCGATCGGAAGCTGCGTTGCGGCAGAGGCGGCGGCGGCGTAGCCTAGCACGGATGTCCGCTGCCCCCGCTCCCACCCTCCGCAGGCAACTTGGCCTGTGGAGTGCAATCGCCGTTCTCGTCGGCTCGACCATCGGATCCGGCATCTTCCGGTCGCCGGCCGGCATCGCGCAGAAGCTTCCCGGCCCGCTTCCGTTGATGATGGTCTGGGTGGCAGGCGGCATCGTGGCGCTGTGCGGCGCGCTCACGCTGGCCGAGATTGCGGGTGTGCACCCGAAGACTGGCGGGCTGTACGTCTACATTCGCGAAGGGTGGGGCAGGCTGCCGGCCTTTCTGTTCGGCTGGTCGGAATTCGTGGTGATCCGGGCCGCGTCGATGGGCGCCGTCTCGATCACGTTCGCCGAGTACGCGCTGCGCGTGAGCGGCTACGACCCGGCGCTGGCGCCGTACAGTGACTGGGCTCGATATGTCGCCGCCGCTGCAATCGCGCTCACCTCGACGTTCAACATTCTGGGTGTGCGCTGGGGCAGTCTGGTGCAGAACGTGACGACTCTCGCCAAGTACGGCGGCCTGGCGTTCATCATCGTGCTGGCGTTTTCGATCGGGCTGCCGAAGACGGGAGGGCACTTCACGCCGGCCGCCCCCGAGGGGAGCTTCGCACTGGGTGCCTTTGGGCTGGCGCTGGTGAGTGCGTTGTGGGCGTTCGACGGGTGGGCCGACTTGAGTTTCGTGGGCGGGGAAGTGAAGGATCCGCAGAAAACGCTGCCGAAGGCGCTGATCATCGGCACGCTGTCCGTGGTGGTGATCTACCTGCTGGCCAACCTCGCGTACCTCTCGATCTTCACGGTGACGGAGATCGCAAACTCACGGCTCGTCGCCGCGGATGCCGCGCAGGTGCTGGTGGGCGACTGGGGCGTCTCGTTCGTGGCGATCACCGTGATGCTCTCGACGTTCGGCACGCTGAACGGCACGCTGCTCACGGCGCCGCGAATTTTTTTCGCGATGGCCGACGACGGTCTGTTCTTTCGTGCGCTCGCCAAGGTGCACCCGAAGTACGAGACGCCGCATGTCGCGATCATCACCTGTGCGGTACTGGGCATCATCTTTGTGCTGGCACGCAGTTTTGAGCAGCTGGCCGATGCATTCGTGACGGCGATCGTGCCGTTTTACGCATTGGGTGTCGCGAGCATTTACGTGTTGCGCCGAACGCCGGGCTACCAGCCGCCATTTCGCACGCCGGGGTATCCGTTCGTGCCCGCGCTGTTCATCGCGTCGTCGATCTTCCTGATCGGCAATGCCCTCTGGGATCAGAGCAGCCGCTGGGCAACGCTGGGTGTCTTCGCCGCGATTCTCGCCGGCATTCCCGTGTTTTACCTCGTGTTCAACCGGCGCGCGCCGGCCAAGGCCTGAGAGCCGCTGCGTGGTGTCGAGAAACGGCGAGGGCTGCCACACCAGTGTGCGCCCACCCGCGCTGCATCATGCTGGCGTCGACGCGCGGCACGATGCAGCGACACGGCGGGTCATTTTTTCACGACGCTCGATTCGCGCAGGAGGCGCTTGGAGACGAAAAACACGAAGTACGCCACGACGATGAAGTTGATGAGCGCCGCGAGCACGATGCCCACTTTGAACTCGCCGACAACCCACTCCTGCCATTCACCACCGGGGAGGAACAGCCCGATGACCGGCATCAGCAGTCCTTCCACGATCGCCGTGACCAGTTCTCCGGCCTTGCCACCGATGATGACGCCAAGTGCGAGACCGACGACCCCGTATTCCTTGAGGAACACTCTGAACTCACCCACTGCCACCCCGAGCGCTTGAAAGTTGCCGCGCCGCTGCCGCCGCCATTCTGCGCGCCTCGCTGCATTGGAGGCCGTGCGCGAGCAGCACGCGAACTCTAGTGATGCGCGTTCGGGCATGCTAATAGTCGCGAAGTGCAACGGCAACGGTCGCTGCTACTGCAACAGCAAGAGCAGTGAGGCGGTTCTGCAGTGAGGCGATTCTGCAGCGAGGCACTTCTGTAGTGAGGCCGTTCAGCGATAGTGCGGTTCTGCACAGCCAACTGCCGTTCTGCGTCGAAGCCGCTGCCTCGTTTTGCCGCTGCCGCTCACGGTTGCCGTCGCCATCCCGGCTGCCGCCGACGCAGAACGCAGCGCGCTAGAACACCGAGAACTTGATGAACTTCCGCGGGTCGCGCTTGAAATCGGCGGTGACGCTGTCGACGCGGATCACGAGGCGACGAATGTCGTTGTAGAGCAGGCTGTCGGTGAGAAGCTTGCCTGCCGTGCCCTCGCCACGTTCGAGGCGTGCCATGGTGGCGTTCAACGAGCGCATGGTGATGCGCAGCGAGTCCGTGATGGCGGCGACGTTCTCGGTGGTGCGGCCCGCGTTGCGCGTCAGGCTGTCGATACGCATCGAGTCGAGCGCACTGGTGGTCCGCTCCAGGGCGCGCAGCGAGCGATTGACGCTCGTCATCGCCATGGACAGTTGCTGATTCTGCGCCAGGATCACGGAGTTGAGCTGCTTCGTGAGTGCACTGGTGCTGCGCAGGATTTCGCGCACGTCCTGCACGCCGCCGCTGTCGGTCATGGCCTGGCGTAGTGGCAGCGTGATGCCGCGCACGTCGCGCGCGATGCTGTCACCAAGCGCAATCACGTCGTCGGTGGTCGAACTGCTGTTGATCACGGGAATGCTGTCGCCCGCTGGAATCATCTGCGTCACGCCGACCATCGGCTCGATCGCGATGGCGCGATCACCGAAGAAACCGACCGAGATGGATTGCGCCTTGCTGCCGGCCGGAATCTGGAATCCGCGCGACATGCGCAGCGTGACCTTCACCGTGCCCTTCGGATCGTACTCCACGTCGGCGATGCTGCCGGCCGTGACGCCGGCGAGGAGCACGGGCTGACCGGGCTTCAGGCCAGCGCCCCAGGGAAAGCGTGCATACACGGGATAGCCCTTGCCCAGGCTGCCGCGCACGAGCCAGATGGAGCCAAGGACGGCCGCCGCGCCGCCGAGTAGCAGGAGAATGCCGACGAGCGCTTCGTTAGTACGCTTCATGCCTGAATGAATGGTGCGAGGAGTGCCGCGATGATCGCGTCGTAAACGAGGATGGCCACGGACGTGATCACGACGGCTTTCGCGGTGGAGCGTCCGACACCCTCTGCGCCGGCTCCGCTGACGTACCCTTCGTAGCTGCACACCAGTGCAATCGCCGCGCCGAAGCCGATCGACTTGATGATGCTGTACCAGACCTGGAACGGGATGAAGGCGAGCTGCAGGCCAGCCTTGAAGTCCAGTGGCGAGACGTCGGTGGCGAGGATCAGCGTGATGAAGGCGCTGAAGATCGCCACGAAATTCGCGATCGCGACCAGCACCGGCACCATGATCAGCGCGGCTATGAGGCGCGGAACGGCGAGGAAGGCCACGGGGTCGAACGCCAGTGTTTCCAGCGCGTCGATCTGTTCGGTGACGCGCATCGTGCCGATTTCGGCCGTCATCTTTGCGCCCACGCGACCGGCGAGCACGAGTGCGGTGAGCAGCGGTCCGAGCTCGAGCACGATGGACTGCCGCACGATGAGTCCGATGACGCTGAGCTGCACGCCCGGGAACAGCTGGTAGCGTGTCTGGAAGGCGGAGACGGCACCAAGGAAGCCGGCGACGATGACGACCAGCGGCAGCGAGTCCACACCGATGCCACGCATCTGCTTGACGAGCTCGGGTGCCCAGGTCCTGACCTCCGCAAAGCCGCGGAAGATCTCGCCCATGAAGCGCGCGAAGTGCCCGACATGCTCCAGTGTCTCGATGCCGAAGCGTCCCGCCGCCCGAAGTATCCGGATCGGGAGCATGTCGATCGCTTCGTCCTTGGTGACGGTCGGGGCCGGTGTGTGCGCTGCGCCGCCGCCGCTCATGTCCGTACCCGCCACAACAGCACGGCACCCACCACGCCGAAGATCAGGCTGGGTACCCACGCCGCGAGATCGGGCGAGATGATGCCCTTGCCACCGACACCACGCATCAGGTTCACGAGTACGAGGAAGACGACCGTCGTCAGCAGACTGACGCCGATGCCCCATGCCGCACCACCGCGTTGCGTGCTGGTGGCGAGCGGGGCCGCGAACAACAGGATGATCACGCACGTGACCGGAATGGCGAGCTTGAGCATTCGCTCGACCTTCAGCGGATTCACATCCGACCCTGCGCGTTGCAACGCATGAATGTAGCGACCCAGTTCTCGCCAGCCCATGTCGGCCGGCGCCTTGGTCGCGGCGTTCAACTCCAGCGGCCGCTCCGTGAATGCACGATCGACCAGCGAGTCGTACGTGAACACGTAGTCGGCAGTGCCATTCGGCACGACATGCAGCGTACCGCGCACCATCACCCAGAAGGCATCCTTCCGGAAAAACGCCTGCTCGGCGATGGAGTATGTCGTGGGCAGCGCCGCGCCCCGACCGAGCCGCTCGACTTCCACGTTCTCGATCATGTTCCGCGCCGCATGCAGCGCGCCGACCTTGTAGGTGCGATTGTCGGTGGTGGAGTAGACGAAGTTGTACCGCTCGCCGGTGTCCTTGAACTTCTGCTCCTGCAGCAGGTTCAGCTTCTTCTGGTTCAGCGGCGGGATGATCACGTTGAGCGAGAAGCCGATGCACATCGCGAACACCGCGCCCAGTGTCAGTGGACGGATGAAGCGATGAAACGAGATGCCGCTGGCCTTGGCTGCGGTGATTTCGGAATAGCGCGTGAAACTGCTGACGGTGAAGACGGTCGCGAAGAGCACGGCGGCCGGCAACACCTGAAACATCGTTTCCGGCACGCCATAGATGTAGCTGACCGCGATGTCACGCGCGGGAATCTGCCGCTGCAAGTATGTGTCGAGCTTTTCCGTGAGATCCACGATCACGATCAGCACCGGAAAGCCGAAAGCCGTGATCAGGAAGATCCGGAGCCATTCAGCCAGGACATATCGATCGAGTGCGCGCATGAATCAGTGATCCGTGGCTGGCACTGGCGCCGCGCGCCGCGCCGATGGCCGCAGCGACGCGAACCAGGTCGCGATGCGGTCCTTCAGGTCATCCAGGTCGCCGCCACGTGCGGTGCTGCCCTCGCGACCCATGCGCACAAAGAGAAACAGCCCGACCACGGTGAACATCATGTTGGCCGCCCACATCGCGACCCACGGCGGCAGCACGCCGTCGTCGGCCATCGACTCGCCGGCAATCAGACATACATAGTACAGCGCGAACACGCCGAGGCTCGCACCGATCACGAGCCCCACGCCTCCGCGAGGAAATCGCAGCGCGATCGGTGCGCCGAGCAGCACGAAGACGATGCAGGCCACCGCCAGTGAAAACTTCTTGTGGATCTCCACTTCGTATTGCGCCCATGTCGAGCGCGCGATGGCGCCGCGCTGCAACGACTGCTCGATGGTGGATGCAACACCGCTGGACGCCATCGACGCAGTCGGTGTGGACATCGGCATCAGCGACTGCGGCTCGGCGGTATTCGCGAGGCCGGCTGACGGCGCACCGAGCGTGTCGCGGCGAGCCTCGGTGCGCGGGCCGTTCGCGCCGACGGCAGGTACCGACGCGGGCGGTGCAGGCACCACACCGGGCGTCACGCCCGCAACCACTGTCGTGCCGGCGGCGTCGTTCGGCGTGACCACCGGTGCGATCGTCGGGCTCGCGGCCAGCGGATCGTTCGTGGACTTGCCCCGGTCGCGCGTCGTACTGTCGCCGCGCTTGAAGAAAGCCGAGAGGGCCACCGCGGCCTCGCAGTAATAGCGACCGATGCCGGGTGAGGCGGTCTTGAGCGAATCAGGTGGCAGCAGCGGCTGCACGATGCCGCGGGTGAGCGCCTTCATGGCGCGCTCCTGCATGACGTTCGCGCCGCGCCGCTCGCGCAGCAGGTCGATCTCGGCGCGATACACCTGGTCCTGCATTTCGCACACACCCATCTCGCGTTCCGACTTGTAGCTGTCCGCACTGTCGCGCGAGAAGCTGTTGGCCACGCCACGCACCGTGATGCGATCCGTGAGGTAGGCCAGTCGCGTGAGCTGTGTCGGCGTGGCGGCGGGAATCTCGGTCATGGTGCCATGGAACAGCATCAGCGTGAGGTCTCCCGTGCCGGCGACCAGCGCGAGGTCACCACTATCGGCCACGATCGTGCGCCGCTTGCTGCCGTCGCCAAAGTCGTAGATCACGACCTCGTGCAAACGGTTGTTGGCCTTGTCGATGCGACGGGCGCGCAGGAACAGCCGTCCCGACACGACTTCGTTGATCACCTGCTCACGCAACGCGAACGTCGGCTTGGTGCGTCCGATGTCGGTCTGCAGGATGCGGAGCCGATGGTTTGCCTCAGGCAGCACGAAGTCGTTGAAGTACACCATCGCGATCGCGAGCACCGTGGCACCGCCGAGCACCGGCAGCATGATGCGCCCCATGCCGACGCCGCTGGCCTTGAGTGCGGTGATCTCGCTTTCCGATGCCAGACGGCTGAACGCGTAGAGCACCGCGACCAGCACGGCCATGGGCAGCGTCATCGCCACCGTGAACGGCAGCGCGAGCAGGAAAAACTCGGCAATCACCGTGGCGGGAAGCCCCTTGCCAACGAGGTCGCCGAAGCGCTTGGCGATGAAATTCAGCAGCAGCAGCGACGTCAGTGCCGTAAGTGCAAAAACAAGCGGCCCGAGATGCTCCCGGAGGACGTAGCGGCTGAGGATCTTCACGGAGCGGGGACGGGGAGGTACAGCACAATCCGGCCGCGGCGTACATTGGACGGCCACGACAACAGCGTCAAGCCTAATTGTGACACGGGTGCAAGTGTCGGGTTCCCGGCGCGCTGCCCTCGGCCTCGCTTCCGTTGGCGCAGCGGAGATCTCGTTACTTCCTCCAGTGTCCCTGCTTCTCATGCCGATTCGTCGCGTGCTGCCCAACCTGCAGTTTCTCGTCCTCAGTGCGCTGCTGGCCTGCTCGGGTGAGCAGCCGGCGGCGAGTGGCGGTGCCGGTGCGGATTCGCTGCGGCTGCGCGCGGACGCCGGGTTCAACGGCCCGACATCGCTGACGTATCTGCAGGTGGCGTTGAAGTTCGGCACGCGCGTCCCGGGTTCAGCGGGCCACAGGGCCACGGGCGACTGGATCGTGAGCGAGATGCGCGCCAGGGGCGCGACGGTCACCGAGCAGGCGTGGACGCACACGACCACGGCCGGCCAGGCAGTGCCGATGCGCAACATCGTGGCGCAGTTCAACCCCGCCGCCACGAAGCGCGTGCTCTACATGACCCATTGGGACACGCGGCCAAAAGCCGAGAAGGCGCCGGCGGCCGACACACTGACGCCCATCGTCGGCGCAAACGACGGCACGAGCGGTATCGCGCTGTTTCTCTCGATCGCCGACGCGCTGAAGGCGAAGCCCACCACGATCGGCGTGGATCTGGTGTTCGTGGACGGCGAGGATTTCGGCGAGTTCGGGCCGCCGGAGGTGAATGTGTTCATCGGGTCGCAGTACTTCGCCCGTCACCTGCCGTCGGTCGGCTACTCGCCCGCCATCGCCGTGGTGTGGGACATGATCGGCGACCGCAGCCTGCAGATCTTCCAGGAGACGATCTCGCTGGAGATCGCGCCGGAGACCGTCGCGCGCGTCTGGCGGACGGCCGAGTCGCTGGGCTATGCCGGAAAGTTCATCCAGCAGCCCAAGTATGCCGTGCGCGATGATCATGTCTCGCTGCACGCGGTGGGCATCAAGGCCATCGATGTGATCGACATCGATTACCCGTACCATCACACGCTCGAGGACACGGCCGACAAGGTGAGCGTGGAGAGCCTGCAGGTCGTCGGCGACGTGGCGATGGCGGTGATCCGGGATCTGGCGCGGCCGTAGCACGATCGACATGACGACGTCGGCCTGCATCGAGCAGGTACGCGGTGCGTGATTCCGGTGGGCGCTGACTGACGAGTCGGCCCATGGTTGGCTCGTGATGACGCGGAGCCCAGGTGTCGCTGACGAGTAGCGAGCGCAACGCGCTCCTTTGGCTCACGGCCATCATTGCGATTGGTGCAGGCGTCAAGATGTTTGGTCAGTGGTCGCATGCTGGCGCCGCTGACGGCGGTGCGCGCGTGGAACTCATCGCGCAGCTCGCTGCGGTGGATTCGGCTCAGCGCGCTGGTGATCGGTCTCGCGCGCGCGGTGGGCGACGCGGTGGAGCATCCGGCAGCGCCGCCGGTGGGCCGCGTACGGCACGCTCTCGCCCGCCACGCACACTCCGCGATGGCGAGCCGGCGGCGGCGTCAGCACGGACAGCGGTCCAGGTGCCGACACTGGAGCCAGTCGATCTCGATCGTGCCGATTCCGCGATGCTCGAGCGCCTGCCCCGCATCGGGCCGGCGCTGGCGGCGCGAATCGTGGCCGACCGACGGCTCAACGGGGAGTTCGCATCGCTGGAGGCGTTGCAGCGCGTGCGTGGCATCGGGCCAAAGCTGGCCCAGCTGCTCCAGGCGCACGTGACGTTCTCCGGTACACCGCGTCACCCGCCTGTACAGCGCTGACCAGGCTCTACCCAGCCTGTGCCGGCATCGTGCACACTTCAGACCCACCCAGCCACATGCCCGACGTTCGTTCGACGACTGACGCGCGCCCAGCGCCGCCCGGTGCCACCGGTATGGTGAAGCCCGTCGGTTACCGGTCGACTGCAGTGTCCGGTGCAGCGGGCAGTTCGCTGCTCCAGCACATGCTGCGCGAGGCGTTACTGACGCCCGAGCAGCTCGCGAAGGCGACGACGGACCTCGCGGCAGCGGGAGGCGCGGGATCCGTGGCGCTGTTCGCGGTAAGGGGGGGCGCCGTGAGCGAGGTGGCGTTGCTGCGGTCGCTCGCGAAGGCGCACAACATGCCGGCCGTGGACCTGCTCAAAGTCGAGATCGACGAGAAGGTGCTTCGTGCCGTTTCGCACGAGATGGCACAGAAGTACCGCCTGATGCCGTTACGACGCGAAGGCCAGAAGCTCACGGTGGCGATCACCGACCCGTGGAATCACGAAGCGACGGATTCGCTCCGGTTCGCGACGCGTTACGAGATCTTCCCGGTGCTGGCCGGCGAGGTCTCGATGCAGACGCAGCTCGACAAGTACTATCCGGTGAAGGCCACGACCGAGGACTCGGTGACCTCCATGCTCGATGACATCACGTCCGAGATGTCGGATGTCGAGGTGCTCGAGACTGAAGCCGAAGACAGCCCGAGCACGTCGAATGCGGGTGGGGCGGATGAGGCGCCGGTGGTGCGCCTGATCAACGCCATCCTGATCGAGGCAGTGCAGCGCGGCGCGTCGGACATCCACTTCGAGTGTTTCGAGCACGAGCTGCGCGTGCGTTATCGCGTTGACGGTGCGCTGCAGGAAGTGATGAAGCCGCCGATCAAGCTGCGCGCCGCGCTGGTGAGCCGTTTCAAGATCATGGCACAACTGAACATCGCCGAGCGACGCGTGCCGCAGGATGGGCGCATCAAGCTGAAGTTCAGCGGCAAGGTGATCGACTTTCGCGTGTCCACGCTGCCCACGCTCTTCGGCGAGAAGATCGTGCTGCGCATTCTCGACAAGGGCAACCTGACGCTCGATCTTGCCGGCTTCGGCATCGAGCCGCGGGCCGAGCGCGAGTTGATGGAGGCGGTGGCGAATCCGTACGGCATGGTGCTGGTGACCGGACCAACGGGGTCAGGCAAGACGACCACGCTGTATTCGTGCCTGTCGAAGATCAACACCGGCGACACGAACATCATGACGGCTGAGGATCCCGTCGAGTACAACCTGTTCGGCATCAACCAGGTGCTGGTGCGCAACGAGATCGGCATGACGTTCGCGGCGGCGCTGAAGGCATTCCTGCGTCAGGACCCGAACGTCATCATGGTGGGCGAGATCCGCGACCTGGAGACCGGCTCGATCGCGATCAAGGCGGCGCTGACGGGGCACATGGTGCTCAGCACGTTGCACACCAACAGTGCGCCGGAGACCATCACGCGTCTCATGGACATGGGGCTCGAGCCGTTCAACGTTTCGAGCGCATTGAACCTGATCCTGGCGCAGCGACTGGTGCGTCGCATCTGCAAGAACTGTCGCGAGAAGTACGATCCGAGCGCGGCCGAACTGGCGTTGGGCAAGGTGAAGCAGAGCACCACGCTGCGCGAGATGCGGTTCACGCAGGAAGCGCTGGATGGCGCGAAGAAGGGTGCGCTGCCCGATGCGCTTCCGTTCCTGGACACGCTGTCGCTGGACACGACCGTCGGCCAGCTGCCGTACTTTCGCGGCAAGGGCTGCGAGGCGTGCAACGGCAGCGGCATGAAGGGTCGGCAGGGGCTGTATGAAGTGCTGAACATGTCGGCGGGACTGCGGAAGCTGATTCTGCAGAACGCCGGCGCGGCGGAGTTGAAGGATGCGGCCGTCGACGAGGGCATGCTGACCTTGCGCATGGATGGCTGGCTCAAGGTGCTGCGCGGCATCACCACGCTGGAACAGGTGGTGCGCGAAACGGCGGCGTGACGTCGCTGCACGGCCACCAGTCTGTGAAGGCATTCCTCCCGCACTTTGATCGAGACACGACCATGTCATCCAGTCTTCCACCCCTGCCTCCTCGTCGCCTCACGCCATCATTGGCGATGAGTGGCATCGCGATGTCGTCGGCACCCGGTGCGCCGGTGACGTTCCCGCGTCCGGGCGCGTCCGACCCGGCGCCGCTGGCGTCGTCGCATCATCCCAATGGTGTGCCCGCGCCGCCTGCGCTCAACCTGCGCGCGCTGCTCGAGGAAGTGATCGAGCGTGAGGCGTCGGACCTGCACGTCACGGTGGGCGAGCGGCCGATGTTGCGCGTCGACGGTCAGCTGATCGCGGCCCGTACCTCGCATGTGCTGAGTGGCAAGGATACGCTGCAGCTGGCGTACAGCGTGTTGACCGAGAGTCAGAAGAAGCGCTTCGAGCTGGATGACGAACTCGATTTCTCGTTCGGCATCGCCTCGCTGGCGCGCTTTCGTGGCAACCTGTTCAAGCAGCGCGGCCAGGTGGCGATGGTGGTGCGTCGTATTCCCATGATCATCCCGACCTGCGCCGAGCTGAGGCTGTCGCCGGCGATCATCAAGTTTGCCGAGAAGCCGCGTGGGCTGGTGCTGGTGACCGGGCCGACGGGGTCAGGCAAGAGCACGACGCTGGCGTCGCTGATCGACAAGATCAACAAGGAGCGCAAGGCGCACATCCTGACGGTCGAAGACCCGATCGAGTTCGTGCACAAGCACCAGCAGTCGATCGTGAATCAGCGCGAGGTGGGTACCGACACCCGCAGCTTCGCTTCGGCGCTCAAGTCGGCGCTGCGTGAGGATCCCGATGTGATTCTGGTCGGCGAGATGCGCGATCTGGAGACCATCAGCGCGGCCATCACGGTGGCCGAGACAGGGCATCTCGCGTTTGCGACGCTGCACACCAACAGCGCGGCGGAAGCCGTGAATCGCATCATCGACGTGTTCCCGTCGCACCAGCAGAGCCAGGTGCGCGCGCAGCTTGCGTTTTCGCTGGAAGGCATCGTGACGCAGGTGCTGCTCCCGCGCCTGAACGGGCGTGGGCGCGTGATGGCGAGCGAGGTGCTGGTGGTGACGCCGGCCATTCGCGCGCTCATTCGCGACGACAAGATTCATCAGATCTACAGCATGATGCAGGCTGGCAAGAAGTATGGCATGCAGACGCTGAACGACTCGTTGTACCAGCTGTGTGTGTCACGTGAGGTCTCGGAGGACGAGTGCCTGCGCGTGAGCGGTGATCCGGTGGAATTCCTCCGGATGATCGGCAAGCCGATTCCCTCTGGCATGGCGTCGACGTCGGCGTGATGGAGACCTGAAGCATGACCGTATTCACGTATACCGCCCGCACGCAGGGTGGTGAGCTCAAGAGTGCGTCGCTGGAAGCGGCGAGTCGCGACGAAGTCATCACGATGCTGCGCAAGCAGCGCCTGAGCGTCGTCAAGGTCGACGCCGAGAAACCGGCGAAGAGCCTGGGCAGCATCGGCATGCGCGACATCGTCGTGTTCACGCGTCAGTTCTCGACGATGATCAATGCCGGCCTGCCGCTGGTGCAGGCGCTGGACATTCTGGCGAAGCAGAGCGAGAACAAGGCGTTGGCGGCGGTGACGAAGGCAGTCGTCTTCGACGTCGAGAGCGGGCTGACCGTGGCTGACGCGCTGCGCAAGCGGCCAAAGGCGTTCAACGAGTTGTATGTGAACATGGTGGCCGCCGGCGAGGCGGGCGGCATTCTGGACACCATCCTGATGCGCCTCGCGACGTTCATCGAGAAGACCGACGCGCTGGTGCGGAAGGTGAAGAGCGCGATGATCTACCCCGTGACGATCATGGGGGTGGCCGGCGCGGCGATCGCGATTCTGTTGATCTTCGTGATCCCGACGTTCGAGAAGATGTTCGCCGGCGTGGGTCTCGCGCTGCCGCTGCCGACGCGTATCGTGATCGGTTGCAGCAAGTTCCTGCAGGGGTATTGGTGGGCGCTGATCGCCGGCGGCTTCGGCGCGTCGGTGCTGATGAACCGCTACTACGCCACGGACGATGGTCGCTTGCGCATCGACGGCTTTTTGTTGCGCGTGCCGGTGCTGGGCGACGTGCTGCGCAAGAGTGCCGTGAGCCGCTTCACGCGCACGCTGGGCACGCTGATCAGCTCGGGCGTGAGCATTCTGGACGGGTTGGAGATCACGGCCCGCACGTCGGGCAACCGCGTGATCCAGAACGCGATCATGGCCAGCCGCGTGAGCATTGCCGGGGGCGAAACCATTGCGGCACCGTTGCAGAAGAGCGGGGTGTTTCCGCCGATGGTGATCAGCATGATCAGCGTCGGCGAGCAGACCGGCGGTCTGGACGAGATGTTGAGCAAGATCGCGGACTTTTATGATGAAGAAGTGGATACGGCAGTGGGCGGATTGCTGTCGCTGCTGGAGCCGTTGATGATCGTGTTCCTGGGTGTGGTGGTGGGCGGGATGGTGGTGGCGATGTACCTGCCGATTTTCGACATGATGGAGACGGTGAAGTAGGGGGGCGTGTTGTGGGTGTCGGTTCGGATGCTCTGTCGTGATTCGTCCTTGCGGTCTCTCGTAATTAGTTCGTTTGTTTGTCGTAAGTTTCGCTAAGTGACTGTCAGGCAATAGCTTACTGTAGGTAAACAGGGAGTCCGTTCTCGAAACGGGCTCCCTGTTTTGCGCACGCGCGTCCCGCAACTGAGCCAGCGTCCTGCCGGGTGATATGAACGGCGATAGGTTCGCTGGCAGTGCATTGATGCTTGTATGCATCGTCACCGAGCGTGAACGGACCTCCCTCTCACCTACGCACCGCACGCATGTGGACCTGGACCGGGCAGGCGCGGCCCCCCTTCGCAGCGCCGCCGACGGCATCGCAGGAGTCGGTGTGGGACTATCCCAGGCCGCCCGTCATTCGCGCGGATGATCGCGAGGTGATCGTGCGCGCCGGCGGGGTCGAGGTGGTGCGGACGCGCCGCGCGCTGCGACTGCTTGAAACGGCGAGTCCGCCGGGCTTCTATCTCCCCTTTGCCGACACGCTGGTCGGCGCGTTCATCACGGCGGCGGGGGCGTCACACTGTGAATGGAAGGGCGAGGCTCGCTACTGGACGATCTCGGCGGGCGGTGTGCAGTTGCGTCGCGCGGCGTGGTCGTACGACGATCCCACTGCACCTTTCGGCGCACTGAAGGACCATGTCGCAATCTACGCGACGGAGGCCGAGTGTTTCGTGGCGGGAGAACGGGTGCGGCCGCAGGATGGTGGGTTCTACGGCGGGTGGGTGACCGACGAGATCGTGGGGCCGTGGAAGGGGGGAGCGGGAACGGGGGGTTGGTAGGCGCGACCTCAGGCGGGCGCCGCGGTCGGCGCACCGCGACGACATCACGATGCCGTGTGATCATGATGTCAGCGAGCATTGCGCGTCTCGCAGGCGAAGGGACGCCTTGTGGCCAGCGATGACCTCGGCTTGTACTTAAATTTCTGAGTTCGTATGGGTGCGGCCCGGACCATCGGAGGTAGTCAGGCTACGAGCAGTCGTACGCTCGGCTCGTGCCCCGACCCAACGCGGTGCGCACGAGATCCTGCGTAGTTTGCTCTGCAAGACTGCGTGGAAACACCCAGTGTTTAAGACAAAATGCACGATTGGCGATAGCACGTGAGAGTTTGGCGATAGCACGTGAGAGCCCACAGCTCTCACGTGAGTGTCGGTTTGCACGCTGTTTCGTAATTTGACCGCACACTCTCTCGTAATCTCTCGCGACGATGCCCGTGGCTTGCTGTGAGCGGTCGAGTACCGCGACTTGGTAGAAGGTGTCAGGTGTAAGACGAGCGAGGCGGCGGTGACCATTTGGGGTCACCGCCGCCTCGCTCGTCAGTCGATCCTGCGGTCGCGGTCACCCTCCTCAGTAAAGCGAGCGTCGCGGCGCATCACTCCGTGGCTCGGCCCGATGCGCACCCAGGTACGCTTGCACCCGTTTGGCGGGAGGCGCTGTGATCAGCCGTCTCTCGCCGCGCCAATCAAGACGAATGCCATGACGCAGGGCGTCGCACTCCGATTGCGCCATGCGTGTCGTGTTCCATTCTGCACGACGCAGTCTCCCTGCTTCAGGCGGACCGTGGCACCGTCGTCCAGCTCCAATGTGATCTCGCCGGAGATGACGACCCCGTAGTCAATCGAGTCCGTCGTATGAAATCCTGAGTCTTCGAGTTCCAGCGTCTCGGCGAGGCCTGGCGCCTTTGCACGGTATTCGCGGCGAAACGCTTCCTGGTCGAACGGACGCGAACTGGCACCTGGAAACTGCACGATACGGAATCGTGTGCCGTTGGGGCCGGGCACGAAGGACGTCATGCTCGACGTGATGTCATTGGCAGCAGCGCCCAGCGTTGGACTTCTGTCGGTCGCCCACACTTCGATGAGTGCCAGCCCCGGCAGTGTTTCCAGCGTCACGACACGCGGCGACACACCTTGTTGCACGACGACGGCCTTGCCGGCGCGGTTCCTCCCCGTCACGACGCGGAGCAACATTGTGATCGGCTCGCTGTGCCGTAGCGAGACGCCAAGGGGGCGCGTGCATGCGGCCGCGACGGCCGCAATGGCTGCAACTACTGCGCTTCTACGCGTTGGAGTTTGCATTCGACGCTCCATGACGAGAGCTCACAGGAGGAGTGGTAACGCCTTGATCGTGTCCGGCTTTCGCGCGCCGAGTCCGGGAGGGTGCTCAGTACACGGATCAGTGTAGCGGTCGGGCCTTGATCACGGCGCGCGCTTGGTCCGATGTTCGCGGGTCGAACAGGTTTTGTGGTTTTCCCTGCTGGTGCTTCCTCACCCAATCTGACCTGTGGAGTAAAGCTGTGCACACGCTGAACCTGATCATTGGCGCAACGGGATCGATGGGCCGTCACCTGACGCGGTCGTTGCTGGCTGCGGGTGAGCCAGTGCGAGTCTTCACACGTGATCCGATACGGGCACAGGCGCTGGCCGCGCTCGGCGCCGAGGTGGTGCGAGGCGACTTGCGAGACCCGGCGTCGGTGCGCAGCGCGATGCAGGGCGTCCGTGCGGTGGTGTCGGCCTCACATTCGATACTCGGCCGCGGCGCCAGCGCCAGCAGCGTGGTGGACGATCAGGGGCAGCGCACGTTGATCGCGGCTGCCGTGGCGGCGCGTGTCGAACAGTTCGTGTACACATCGGCCCTCGGTGCGTCGCAGCAGCATCCGGTGGATTTCTGGCGCACCAAGGCGCGGATCGAGCAGGTCGTGCGAGACAGCGGCCTGACGTTCACGATCCTGCAGCCGAGCGCATTCATGGAGGTGCATGCGTACGACCTGATTGGCAAGAACGTGCAGCTTGGCAAGCGCGTGCCGCTCTTTGGTTCGGCCGATAACCCTCGCAACTTCGTGGCGGCGTCGGATGTGGCCGATCTGGCGCGGCATGCGCTGAACGATTCCCGCTTCGTGGGACAGACGGTGACGGTCGGTGGCCCGGCGAACCTGACGAGTCGCGAGGTGGCCGCGGTGTTCGAACGGGTGTGCGGCAAGCCGGCCGCGATCCTGCACGTGCCGCTCGCCGTGGTGCGGTGCATGGCGGCGGTGCTCACCCCGCTGCATGAGGGCGTGGGACGGATCCTGCGCGCTACGATCGTCGCGGAGACAACGGATCAGACATTCGATCGTGCGACATCTCCGTTGACGGTGGCGCTGCCGTCGACAACGCTGGAATCGTGGGCACTGGCACGTATCATGGCGTGACGTGCATCTAAAGCTGGAGGCCTGACGTTCTGCGCGGCCACAACATTCAGCAATACGACTTTGTGCGAGCCGCGGTCGCCGGCGACACCGGTTACGGCATTGATCCTCGGCCTTCCAGTCTGCGCACGCGACGGCACGGCTGCACAGGACGGCGCCGCTGCGAGAAGGATCGCGTGCAGCAAGCGGCGCCGCGCAGGAAACCGGTCACAGCAACGAGGTCAGCACTCCGATGCTCAACGCCACTACCGCCGTGTTGAAGGCGAAGGACAGGATGCCATGCAGGAGCGCCGTGCGTCGAATGTCGCGACTACGGATGCTGATGTCTGATGTCTGTGCGGTCATCCCGATCACAAATGCAAAGTACGCGAAATCGAGATAGTCCGGCGGTGATCCGTCTCCCTGGAATTCGAGCGCCGCAAACGACTCGTGTGACTCGTAATACTGATGGGCGTACCGGAGCGTGAACACGGTGTGAATCAGTCCCCACGCCGAGGCGACCGCAGCGAGCGAAAGACCGATCGCAAGCCTCTTGTCCGACACCTGCATGCTGACGGTCTCCTGCAGCAACACCACGACCGCAAGCAGCGACGCACTGGCGCCGAGCAGCACCAGAACGAGCGCCAATAACCGACTGGGGTCTTCGCGTTGTGCCAATTGTTGGATCTGCGCCGGACGCAACGTGAGGATGGTGAACCACGTCAGCGCGAGCGCAACGAAAGCGAAGCTGTCCCAGGAGGCGACTGCCCGGATCTCGAGCGACACACGCGACGGAAGCGCCCACGCCGTCAGTGCGCTGGCAACCACAGCCGCCGCGAGGCGAGTGCCGGCCCGCGCATGTGCCAGCCGATGGCGCCAGCCATCCGAGGTGCCCGACGGCGGTCGTACTGCAATGGGATCAGACGGCGGTTCACCATCCGTCATGAGCGCCGTATCCTTGATGGTTACAGTGTTGCACGTCGAGGTTCGAAACCAGTTGGAACATATGCCGGAAGTGTGACGACAGTGGCGGACTGACGCGAGAGCTACGCACGTGCACCACGGCGGCATGCGACACGATCGGCTTGTGGACGACCTCAACGGCTTGTGAGCTTGGACTTTGCGCGCTGCGGCTAAGATCGTCAAGCTTGCGGACGCATTACCGACGCCGCGCATTCAACGGCTACGCGCGCAGCGCCCGCGGCCGCACCTCAAATACACGATGACGCCGCCACGCACGTGCGCGCATCATAAAGTCGGAAGCACAGCGCGTCAGCCGCTCTGGCCAAACCGTAATACGCGTCGATCCTGCGGCTGGCCGACGGCATTGGCACAAGCCGGCGGTCGATCGGAGGAAACTCAGAAAGTGGGTAGGCTCTTCACAATATCGTGTGCAATCGCTGGATAGTTCCGGTCAAAGTGATGATCACCCGATCGCGCCACGATATGTATTTTGGCTGCATCAAGTGCTGGGCAGATCGTATCCGTTTCGGTGGTTCCGTAAAGGCAGAAGTACCGGACGCCGGTGTTGCGCTGGATTTCGGGAATTACCGCCCGATCGGATGAACGTGACGAACTCCGTACCAGATCCATCAAATGAAACTCGAAACTGGCTGCATGCTCGGCGCCCATCAGTGCCACCAGGTCGACACGCTGACGCAGATCAGGAGGCAGTCGGTTGACGACGAATGGCAGGAAGCCGGCGCCGCGCGAATACCCGATGAGGATGATTCGACTGCGGGACCATCGTTTGAGATATGCTCGGAGGATGCGTTCCGAGTCTCGCGCGGCGTCATCCGCATTGCGTGTGTCGTGATCGAGCCACGCGCGGGAGTTCACGCCGACCACGGCAATTCCGTTCGCGGCCAACTCCTTCGACACCGATCGCGTGAGATCGGCCCAGCCGCCATCACCACTCCAGAACAGTGCGAGCGTGGATCCGTTTACCGACGGTACTTCGGTCAGTGGGAGATCGCCGAGCGACGCATCGGACGTCTGCGCCGCAAGCGCCGAACTCAGTGTCACTGTTGCCAAAACCAGCGCACGGTGCATCCAGCGTATCTTGTCCCTCACGCACACTTCTCCCGGAAACATGAATAATCTTTGGTCGGAGCAATGATTCCAGCTACACCGGCCACAACTGATCATACACCGTCAAGGCGTGCTGTTTCGATTCCGGCGCAGCCTTTGTGCAACATTTGTGGTGTCGGTGAGTCGGATATCGGGTTGGTCGATGTTTGGCCGGGTACGCTGGCTCCATCTCGCGGTGCCCTGTACTGTCAATCACAGCAATTTGCGTGACACATCATGCAGCGTGATGCATCCCTGTCTGCCGCTGTCGGCGACGAGCCGCATGTACAGGAGGGGAGTGGATCGTCCTGGCAGCGTGTCCGACCATGGCTCAGTGTCGCAGTCGTATTCGCGCTGTTGACTGCGGCGATGTTCATTCTGCGCCGTGAGCTGTCGGGGACTGGTTATCCCCGTGTGATGCACGCGGTCCAGTCATTGCCGGCGGCTCAAGTGGCTGCGGCCATCGGGCTCACGGTAATTGCCTTCATCATGCTGGGCGGCTATGACGTGCTCGCACTGCGGTATGTGGGCGCGCGCATCAGCATCTCACGCATCATGCTGTCGTCAATGCTGTCCTACGGCATCAGCCAGACGCTCGGTTTTCCGCTGCTCACTGGCAACGCCGTGCGGGTGCGCTTCTGGAGCGCATGGGGGCTATCGACGGAAGAGATGGGGCGTGCCGCGGCCCATGTGAGCACGACATTCACGATTGGCATCATCAGCGTCTGTGGTGCCGCGCTACTGATCGAGCCTGAAGGCACGCTGCTGCTCCTCGGGCTGCCGACGACGTTCGCGCGCCTGATCGGCTGTGTGCTGTTTGCGCTTACGAGCAGTTATGTCGTATGGACCGTGCTGCGGCGCGGCACCGTGATCGGGATTCGCGGATGGTCGTTCCCGGTGCCTTCTGTCCGGATTGCACTGGCGCAAATCGTACTCGCGTTGTTCGACTGGGCGGCCGCCGGCGCGGTGTTGTATGCGCTGTTGCCGCGCAGCCATGGTATTGAGTTGCTGCCCTTTCTCGGCGTGTTCGTGCTGGCTCAGACGGTCGGCGTCCTGAGTCATGTGCCCGGCGGACTCGGGGTGTTTGAAAGCATCGTCGTACTGGCCCTCAAGCCTGTACTGCCCGCGGAAGCGACACTGCCAGCGCTGCTTGCCTATCGGGCCGTGTATTACCTGTTGCCGTTCCTGCTGTCGGTCGGCACGCTGATGGTGATGGAGATGGCACGCCAGCGGGCTCGGTTCCCGGCGCTTCGCGAGCGCACGCGGGTGACCGTGACCACGTTGGCACATTGGGGCCGCGTGCTGCAGCCGGTGCTGCCGGGGGCGATCGGCACGTCCACCTTTCTTGGTGGCGTACTCCTGCTGTTTTCCGGTGCTACACCAGCGTCGCACGGTCGCGTGCGGATGCTGACCGCGGTGCTGCCTCTGGGACTCGTCGAGTTCTCGCACTTCACGGCAAGCCTGGTGGGTGTCGGACTGCTCATTCTGAGCTGGGCGTTGTGGCGCCGCCTGGATGCGGCATGGGGTTTGACAGTGACCGTCCTGTGCATCGGCATCGTTTCGTCCATCCTGAAGGGTCTCGATTACGAGGAAGCGTCACTGCTCGGCGGCGTGCTGCTGCTACTGCTGCCGGCACGTACGGCCTTCTATCGGCGAACCGCGCTGACCAGTGAGCCACTCTCGCCGGGGTGGAGTGCGGCCATTCTGGGTGTCATCGGCGCCAGTGTCTGGATTGGCCTGTTCTCGTATCGACACGTGGATTTTTCCAGCGACATGTGGTGGGAGTTTGCCGTTCGCGGTAACGCGCCGCGCTTTCTGCGTGCGACCGCCGGTGTCGTCGGCGTGGCCTTGCTGCTCGCCGTGTATCGGCTGTTGCGCCACGCGACCTATTCGCCGCGGATGCCCGATCCGACGGCGCTGTCGCATGCGGCGTTGATCGTCACCGCGTCGTCCGTCAGCACGCCGGCGTTGGCACTGCTGGGCGACAAGGCATTGATCTACAATGACGACGGCACGGCATTCGTCATGTACGGCGTTGCCGGTGGCAGCTGGATTGCGATGGGCGATCCCGTCGGACCACTCGACGCCGGGACCGATGCTGCCTGGCGTTTCAAGCTCGAAGCCGATGCACATGGCGCACGTCCTGTGTTTTATCAGGTGAGTCCCGAACGGTTGCCGCTCTACATCGACCTCGGACTGACCCTGCTGAAGCTTGGCGAGGAAGCCTGTGTCCCGCTCGCGGATTTTTCCCTGACCGGCGCCGACCGACGCTGGATGCGTCGTAGCCTCATGGAAGCAGAGAAGGCGGGTCTGACCTTCGAGGTCGCACCGGCGAGTGCCGTTCCGGCGATGCTGCCGGCACTCCGGAGCATTTCGGACGAGTGGCTTGGCGGCAAGGCGACACGAGAAAAAGGTTTCTCACTCGGCAGGTTCGACGAGGCCTATCTGCAACACTTTCCGATGGCCCTGGTTTACGCACCCGCGGCTGACGGGCGCAAGCTTGTCGCCTTCGCCAATCTGTGGTGCGGTGCGCCTGGAGGCGAGATATCGCCGGATCTCATGCGACGCACCGGCAACGCACCGCGTGGTGTGATGGATTTCCTGTTCATTCAGCTGCTGCTGTGGGGCAAGGCACACGGGTACGGGACGGCCAATTTGGGCATGGCGCCGCTCGCCGGCTTGGAATCGCCAACGCTGGCGCGACCGGAGCTGGCCCCGCTTTGGTCCAGAGCCGGTGCCTTCGTCTACGGTCGTGGAGAACAGTTCTACAATTTCAAAGGCTTGCGCGCTTTCAAGAGCAAGTTCTCACCTGTCTGGGTGCCACGATATCTCGCCTCCCCGGGTGGGTTTGCATTGCCGCGCGTGTTGGCAAATGTGACTTCCCTGATTTCGGGTGGTGTGTCGGGCATCATCCACAAATGAGCAGGTCTCGTCATTGGTTGGTCGGAATCGTCGGCGCGCTGCTGGCGGGCTGCACGACGTTTCGCACGCCGATTCCGCTCACCGATGCGGCGCCCGGACACACCACGTTCCACGCGATTCCGGTCGGTGATAAGTCACGCACATTTCTGCTGCACCTGCCGCCGGCGGCTGCGACGCGTCGTGTGCCACTTGTGCTCGTGTTCCATGGCCACACGGCGAACGCCGACGTCGCCATGCGTACGTCAGAGATGAATCGCGTGGCTGACTCACTCGGTATTGCCGTGCTTTATCCCGATGGCTCGGGCCGGGTGCGCGGCATCGGCTTGTCATGGAATGTGGGTAATTGTTGTGGTTATGCGCAGGCGCATCAGGTAAACGACATTGCATTCGTGGATTCACTGCACGCTGTAATGACCCGGACACGTCGAACCGACATGAATGCAGTGTTCGCGGCTGGCTTTTCAGCCGGTGGAATGATGGCGCTGAAGATCGCGTGCGAGCGTGCGACGATCGTGCGGGCTGTGGCCGACGTCGCAGGCGCAATGCCCGATGCCGTTTGCACCCCGGCTGCGCCCGTTGCCGTGTTGTTGATTCACGGCGATGACGATGACGAGCTTCGGTACGATCACTCGAGGGGTGCAACCACCGGCGCACCAGCGTACGCGCGCTCATACGACTCCGCCGCGGTATTCTGGGAGCGCATCAATCGGTGCGCTGGCACCGGGTCAGCGAACACGACACGAATGCCAGGGTCCGGCGTCCGGTCACGAGTCGCCTCTGCATGCGGCAGTGGACGTCCGGTCCAGGTAGTCAGCATTCCCGCGCATCCGCATGCGTGGCCCGGTGGGCGGTCTTCGTGGTGGTTTGCACCTGAGCCGTCGAAAGTGCTCGATGGGTCGGCGTTCGTGCTCAAGTTTTTTGCGGAGCAACTGCGAAGAGACTCGGCGTCGACATCACGCCGATGATGTCGACGGATCGCCAGCGCATGCTGCTTCGCGCACGCGGGATCCAGTCGCTACATGCGTCTCGTCGGCGCGGTCGGCTGCGCCACGAGAAATAAGTGCAACGCTTACAGCAAGTGAATCTGTCCCTGCTGCGACAGCACTACGGTTGCCCGCTCGGTCTCACGTCAGACATCGAGCATGTAATGCAGGGCCCGGATTTGAACCGCAGACTGTAGCTTGACCTCGCACTCGTGCAGGGTATCCAACCGATGGCGTGTCGACGCGCAGCGTGTGCAGTTGTGGGCTTTCACTTGAAGTGAACATGAATTGTCGCGAACGCAGCTACAGGCCGGCGTCAACTACAGAAATCTGTATCAGACTGTGAGGCAGTTTCGGGTCGTCTGCAGCGTGACAACGCCTGTTGGTGGTGCGCTTTCAGGTCTTTGTGGCAGGCCTGAACATGCCGCTTGCACACCTGCGACCGAAGCACGACGACACCTCAGCGGATGTCACGCTGATGAAATGGCTCCTTGCGGCTTCCCAGCTTGTCGTACACGCGTCGTGCAGCCTGGCGTGTGCCTGGCGCCTTCCGGACGGCCCACACCTGATCACGGGCAGCGCGCATCGCGGTTGCGTTGTCCACGATCGGATTAGGATAGTCGCGTCCGATCTGGATGCCGTACATCGCCTGCAGCATCACCGGCATGCGGTGTGGTTCGGCCAGCGATTCGAGCGGTACCGCGGCCAGTTCCGGCACCCACGTGCGAATGAAGCGGCCGTCGGGATCCTGCTCCACCGCCTGCTTGACGGGATTGTAGATGCGGATGGCATTGATGCCGGTCACGCCGCTCTGCATCTGGAACTGGCTGTAGTGAATGCCAGCCTCGAAGTCGAGAAAGTGTTGCGCCAGCAGCGGTGCGGTGAAGCGCCAATGCAGCCACAGATGATAGCTCGCGAACGACACGACCATTGCCCGCATGCGGAATGGCAGCCATCCGGTGGCGCGTACGGCTCGCATGCAGGCGTCGATCAGCGGGTAGCCGGTCTGTCCATGAATCCAGGCGTCGAGCCGCGCTGCATCGACCTGCTGTTCATTGCGCAGCCCGACATATGCGTCGCACATTGTCTCAAATTCGAGGCGTGGCTGGTCCTCGAGCTTCTGCATGAAGTGGCAGTGCCAGCGCAGCCGTGAGCGGAAGCTGCCGATGCTGTTGCGCCATCGCAGGTCCACGAACTCGCCGGCATCGAGCGCATCGGCCAGCTGGACCAGGCGTGCGCGGGCACTGTGCTCACAGGTTCGAACGGAAATCGCCCCGACGCTCATGTACGCACTCAGCCGGCTGCAGGCGTCGAACGCCGTGACGGGGCTGCTCATCTCGACGCGGTAGTTCACCCCTCGCTCGCGCAGGAAGCTGCGCAGCGTGTCGCGAGCTGCGCTTTCACCGCCAAGCTGCACGGTCTGTCGGATCGCCGCCGTTGATGACAAGTCAGTGGAGTCGAACGGTATGCCCGTATCAGTCAGCGTAATTCCTTCGATTCGAGCTGGCGGCGGCAAGGGTCGTGCAGCCATTCGAGCATCCCACGCCGAGGCCCAGCCGTCGCGCGACGCGAGCCGTCGCACGACGCCGGTCTGCGGCAGTTCACGGAACGCCACACCTCGTTCGCGGCACCAGCGGCGCACGTCGCGATCGCGCTGATAGGCCGTCCATCCCGTTGTCTCCTCATGCGCCCAGATGGTTTCGAGTCGCGATGGCGTCGCGAGCATGCCAATCTCGGCTTGCAATGCCTCAAGCACCGTCACGATTTCGCCCGTACGGCGGTGTAGCAGCACGCCGCGCGCATGCAGCGATACAGAGAGCTCGTGGAGACAGCCGTTCACGAAGTCGAGGTGAATCGCGTCGTGGTCGTCCGCCTGCAGCAGCGCCGGTTCGTACACATACAAGCAGAGCACCGGGCCACGCGCCGCCGCCGCCGTCAGCGCGGCGTGATCGCGGATCCGCAGATCCCGCTTGAACCAGACGAGTTGAATGTCACGCATCAGCTGCACAAACGACGAGCGTGCCCGGAATGATCCGGGCGAAGGAATGATCAGTCGGCCTGTGTTGCGCAGCTGTGTGCCTTGTCCGAGGGACCGCGGCGGCAGACCGCCACATCGAGACCGGCCGGCACACGGAACCTCGCGGACGAGGACGATGGCCGAAGAGGGCCGCCCGTACACAGGGCGGAGACCGGCGACGCGACACACTGGGCGGACAGGGTGTCGCGAAGTCTGAACGGAACTCAGGGCAGAAATTCGTAAGACGGTCCAATCACCGAGTTGCAGGTCACGCAACCCGGTGATCAGACGGCCGCGCTGTCGATCGCGCTACGAACTGATGCGACGACGGCGCGCGGTCACTGCCAGGCCGCCAAGGCCGATCAGCATCAATGTGACAGTCGTCGGCTCCGGGACCACGGCAACGTAGCCATCGATGTCTGCGGTGTAGGCGTGCAGTACACCTGGCAGCAGCGCGTACGTGTCGAGATTCAGCTCGACGGCGGTATTGTTGGACGTTCGCGTGCACCCGGTGGTCTGACCCAGCGGGCACTGGATGGACATCGCATACGGATCAGCGTCGAGAAAATTCAGCCAGACGTCGAATTGGGTGCCCAAAGCGTTCTGCGTGACGCTGTAATCGTTGTCGGAGCCGGTCAGGATCAGATACTTGCCGTTGTTCAGACGCGGACCGATCGCGATTCCCTCCCATTTCTCGGGCGACTTGTTTCCAAGCGCCTCGAGCGTGTTTGCATCGAGGTCGATGAGCTTGGCGCTCTTGCCCGCCACGATCACACCCACTGGCAGCACGCCGTTGGCGATCGTGATGTTCGAGATGTCGGTGGCGCCGGCAAGGTCGATCTGGAAAATATTCTTGTCCGCGTTGGCCAGGGTGGCGCCGATGCCGAGTCCGCGGTTGTTGCGCTCCAGAATCAGGAACTTGTCATTGCCCAGCGCGACCAGTTCGGAAACACCGCGGCCCTGGCCGGTCGTCTCGAACTTGTAGGCGAACTGACCGACCGCCTGACCCGTCGCCATGTCGTACTTCACGATACGTGTGTACAGGCCGGTGTTGTTGCCTTCATCGTACATCCCGCTCTGCAGCGTGGCGTAGGCAAACCGCCCGTCAGGGCTGATGGCGAGTCCTTCGAAGCCACGATTCGACACACGGCCAGCGGTGTTGCCCTCGTTGTCGGCAAAGTTCGGCGTATTCGTACCGGCATTCCGCGGAATCACATTTGCCGGCGGCGTGAAACGACGGACCTCTTCACCGCTGCGATTGAACTCGACGAGCGACGGGCCGTACTCGTCGGCAACGAGGATGTTGCCGTTCACCGGATTGATGACGATTCCTTCCGGATCGAACGACTTGCCCAGCGTGCTCTTCGGGTTCGGCGCGAGGCCATTCAACGCACTGCCTTGACTGGTCAACTTGATCGTGGCAGCGATCTGAAAGTTGCTTATGCGTCCAGTCGCATGGTCGACGTCCAGTGTGAAGCGCTGGACTCGGGTTTCGTAGGGCAGTGTGCCGCCGCCCGGGCCGCGATCCGGCGTGCCCCACCACTCGCCGCGGAGTGGATCATAGAAGAGTCCCGAGAACATGCCGTGGCGACGGTCGAAGGCAGAGCCGGTCGACCGGTCGAGCGTGCTTCCGGCGATGGTGATGCCGTTGACGAACTGTGCGTTCCTGGCTGTCTGTGCGGTGGCCGAGGAGCTGAATGCGACGATTCCGGCGATGATGACTGCGGCAATCTGTTTCATGACGGGCTGGTGCGAGTGGGTGTCGGAGGAGATCGAGGCTGACTGACATATCGCTGCAACTATGTCCGCGCATCGATTTCCAGCGCGGCCGGCGGCTGTTGCGCGGCTGGTCGCGGTTCCGTGCATCGAAGCTGTCGGCGTGGGTGCGGTCGGTGCGCCAACCTGTTGCGCCCCGCGTCGATTGTCGCAGCATTGTGACCGCGGCGTCACACAGCGAGCCGAATTCGTGACATTCATCGTCTGCGTCTGACGGGCTCGGCAATACGAACTACGTCTGTGACACGGGCAGAAAGCTGCGATCGGCTCACCGCCGGCGCTCGTGGCCGCGCGTGCACGTGCAGCACGTGGCTGGAGATCCCGGTAATCCGTGCACACCGAAAGAGCATTCTCGAGATCATGGCGCTGACATGCGTCAGCGCTGGTCCCGAGAGCAGCGTCGCGCCCATAGCCACGCGAAAAGGCTGTCCGCTTTTTCGCGCTCCTCTGCGCTCAATGGCCGGCGCGGAACAACGTGCATTGCCGATTGCCCTTTCGCGATGTCACCGAGGGCAAAGGCGTTCGCCATGGCGGTGCTGTCGATCGCGACGTCGTGGCGTACCGACAGGCCGGTGTCCGGGGATACCGTACGGATGATCAACGATGACCCGGACCAACCTCGATGCGTCGATTCAATCAGCGCGAGCGGACGCCCAAGTGTATCGACGGCCAGTGTGATCGTACGCGACCGCTGGAGCATCGGTATCGATGTCGAGTCAGGCATGCCTATGCGAAACTCTCGAACGTCCGGACCCGATCGGGTCTGATCACCGCGTGTGCAGCGCAGCATTTGACCGTCCGGGATGCTCAGCACGGCGTCGTGCGTCAGTTGCTGAGCGCTTGCAGGCATCGGCATCACAAGCAACAGAATGAGCATCAACGTTTTCGTCACGATCACGCTCGATGTGGATGAAACGATGGTCACTTCGCCTTGCAATCAGGCGTGACGCCAACCCGGCAATGTATTGGCTTGCCTCACCGCATGCATATCGGTCGGCGTCGGTGCGGCGCGCGTGCGAGCTTCGAGATCTGCGTCTTTCGGTACGACGCAACGCACAAGATGACCATGAGCGCGATTCGGAGCACGATTCGCCATGTCATCAGCAGCGGCGGCCATGGTCGGTGATGCGAGCGCGTGTGTCGCGTCGTATCGTGCTGTTGCCGTTGCCGTTGCCGTTGCCGTGCCTACGTTTCCCCGCGTGCCTGACCACACCGCGCGCCAGCTTCTCGAGTCGATCTACCGCGCGGCCGTCGACGCCATCAGGCCGGAGCGTGCCGTGCGCGCCGCGCTCGATGACGCCCCGCCGACCGCCGACGCGCCCGTCCACCTGCTTGCACTCGGCAAGGCCGCGCGTTCGATGCTCGCGGCCACGCTTGCGTGGTGCGATGGGCGCGGGCACCGCGTGGCGGGTGGCACCTGCATCAGCCACGAACGTGACGTGTTCGTGTTGCCTGAACGATTCGTCACCACGCACGGCGATCATCCGTATCCGCACGACGCATCGGCCGCAGCGGCAAACGCACTCGGGAGCTACGTCACGTCGCGCATCACACCGGGTGACGCGGTCGTCGTGCTGCTCTCCGGTGGCACGTCGGCGCTGATCGGGGCACCAGTGTCAGGGCTCACCGCGGACGCGTATCGCGCCAGCTGCGACGCGCTGCTGCGCTCCGGGCTGGACATTCATGCGCACAACGCCATTCGCCGGCAGCTCTCCACGTGGGGCAATGGACGACTCGGAGCAGCGCTGCACGCGGCGGGTGCGCAGGTCACGGTACTGGCCATCTCGGACGTTCCAGGCGATGCACCAGCGTCGATCGGCAGTGCACCGTGCATCGTCACGCCGGCACACCGCGAGGTGGACGATGTGCTGCTCGCCAGGGCGGTGCTGACCGATACGGAACGCGCACTGCTGCGACGATCGATCGACGTGGCGTATGCGAGCACGCCCAGCGATTTTGCGCCGATCCCGCACCATATCGTCAGCAGCAACCGCCTCGCGCGTGAAGCGGTCCGTGAGGCTTCGTCAGCATGCGGACTGCCGGCCGTGCTGGTGCTCGACACGCTCCATGGTGACGCGCATGCCTGCGGCGCACTGATTGCGAGGCAGCTGATCTCGAACATCGCGAGCGCGTCGGGTGACACTCTGTACTGCTGGGGTGGCGAGCCCGTGGTGTCGCTACCTGCCGATGCACCGCCTGGCGGCCGTATGCAGGCGCTCGCGCTCGCGGCGGCGCGCGAGCTGCACACTGCAAGTGCGGGCGCGCGCATCACGATTCTTGCCGCGGGCACCGATGGCCGCGATGGCGCGACCGATGCGGCCGGTGCAGTGGTCAGCGGCAAGACGTGGCTTGCCGTGCAGGCCGCAGGTGGTGATCCCGCCGCGCTGCTCGCCGCACACGACAGTCACGCGGCGCTGCAGTTAGTCGACGCATTGATTCCCGCATTCGCGAGCGGCACGAATGTGAACGATCTCGTCATCGCGCTGGTCGAGCCGCTGCACTGACTGCACTGACTGCACTGACTGCACTGACTGCACTGACTGCACTGACTGGACTGACTGTGTTGACTGCCTTCACTGCGATGACTGCACTGTCGCAGCGGCGGTCTGGCAAATTCGGTCTTTGCTGGTGTGCACCGGTGCTGCGAATGGATGGGAGTCGAGTGGCGTCGCTGCATGCATGCGCCACCGAAGCGAACGAGACGGCAACCTTTGTGTATGGTGCACCACGATCCCACCAGAACGCGCAGCGCTGCCCTGTGGCAGAGTGGTGTAGAATGCAGCATGCCTACACGCCCAACCGCCCTGATCACCGGTGCCTCACGCGGCATCGGTCGCGCCATTGCCCTCGCACTGGCGCCCACGCACGACCTCGTGCTCACTGCGCGCACGGCCGATGCGCTTGCCGCCGTGGCGCGTGACGCCACCACACTGGGTAGCAGTGTGCGCACCATACCGTGTGATCTCGCCGATCCTGCCGCCATCTCGACCGCGCTGGCCGACATCTCGTGCGACGTGCTCGTGAACAACGCCGGCGTCGCGACCTTGAAGCCGTTCCTGTCCATGACGGCGGAACAGTGGCATGGCATGGTCGACGTGAACATCAGCGCACTGTTCCATGTGACGCGCGCCGTACTGCCCGGCATGGTGGAGCGTCAGCATGGCCACGTGATCAACATCGGGTCGACTGCAGGACGCAACACGTTCGTGGGCGGCACCTGCTACGCCGGCACCAAGCACTTCGTGATGGGATTCAGCGAGTCGCTGATGCTCGAGGTGCGTGATGCTGGCGTGAAGGTGAGCGTGGTGATGCCGGGCAGCGTCGAAACTGAGCTGTTCCCGGCCGGCACGGACACGAGCTGGATGTGCACGCCGGATGACATCGGAGGCGCGGTGCGTCAGCTCGTCGACACGCCGCCGCACACGCTGCAGTTCATCGTGGAGGTGCGGCCACTCTCACCGAAGCGGCGCCGGGACGGGACGCGGCGGGGGTGAAACCGCGTTGGTGCGGCGTAAGGCAGTGTCGCTGCAGGCATCGTGTGATGACCGTCTGCTCAACGTTGCGCAGGCGAAGCGTCGTAACGGTTTCGCTGCTGCAAGGCTGATTTTCGCGCCTGCGGTGGGGAAGCACCCACACGCCAAGTTGGGGCAACGAAGCAGGGCCTCGCCAAGCGGCGGGGCCCTGCTTGTACAACTCAACATGAAGCGAGCAGTTTTCTGACTTGTCAAACCGTCAGTTTTACCAAACCGCCCGCCCGACGCGTGTCAACATCGCTGCACGTGGCGTGCAATATCGGTAATTCAGCAACGCCAAATGTTGCGGGTCAGGCAACAGTCTCAGCGCGCGCGCTTGCGGCGAGCAATCAGTGCCAGCCCGCCGAGTCCCGTGGCCATCAGGAGGTACGTGCTCGGCTCAGGGACAACGTTGATCTGGCCGCGAATTTCACCGCCCGGAAACTCACGCGTATGAACGTTGAAGTAGCCATTTCCCGCCAGCAGCACTTCAGCCTGAGCCGCAGTCACGCTCAGCGTGCCGTTCACGATCGAGCCAGCCCTACCCTCATCGCTCGTCGTGATCAGGTCGCGGATGTCCAGAATCACCGGTCCGCCCACGCCGAATGCACCATTGTGGATGTGCGCGATCGTGATCGGTGCAAGCAGACCCCGGAACGTGAGATTGATGGTGATCTGGGTGCGCGCAGCATTCAGCAGCACAGTGCCGTTGCCGAATGCCGGTGTAACGCGCGGGATCGGTGCTTCCTGTGCACCGTTGAGAAACGAGATGAAACTCGTCTGCGCTTGCGCGGACGTGCTGCTCGCGACCGCGACCGCGGTGACGATTGCTGCTCGATACACCGACCTGATGTTCAGCATGAGTGCCACTCCATCAAAAGTTTTTCGTGCCGCGCCATCTGCGACAACTGGCGTGACGGTTATCCCGACGCGGTTGCGATCGAGGTCCGCTGAAAGCGTGAAGCGTGTAAAAAAGGAGAATGTTCCAATCTCTCGCCGTACCGATTGAGCGACTCTGTGCTTGCGCAGTTGAGCTCGTCGCAGCAACAAAAGAAGAGTCCGCTAGCGATGACTGGCGTTGGGAAGAGTGCGTGGTGGTGAGTGCATGGTTGACGCGCAACGTCGAGCGGGAGCTTTTGCAGGCCGGCATCGGCACGAGCATGCCGTGCGGGCCTGGCGACATCGGGTGAGCGGTGTGTCGTCGCCACGGGTTGCGTCACTTGAAGAACCACTTGTAGCCGAACAGCATGGCGAAGGGAGTGGCGACCGTGGCGCACAGCGCGATCGCCATGCGTCCGATGCCCTGTCGTACGCTCCGCCGGCCGCCGATGTCCGGATTCAGGCGTCCGGCCGATGCGGCGAGGACGCATGTCACGATGGCTGCCGGCACCGTGACCTTGGGAATGCCGCCGACCAGGACCAGCCCGATGAACAGGATCGGGAAGAGCGGGATGGCCGCAAGCAAGCCGAGCCCGACGCGCGTTGGCGTCGACAGGGCCTGCGCACGTCTCGAGGCGAGCGATTCGAGCACGCGGCGCAACTCGTACATGTAGACGCCGGCTGGTGCCAGCAGAAGCAGGGCACAGACGAGCCCCAGCCAGGTGAATCGATCCTGGAACGTGACCATGCGATGTGGGTTGCGGCAGGGTAGCGTGAGCGTGGCTGCGACGAATGTGTACGGTATATCGAGGCGTGCTCGTGTGCACGCACGCGACAATTGGTCAGCACGACGTGTTCTGGCTCACGTGACGCGAAATGATGGCGGCGTGTGATGATGGAAACCATCGCTTTCCGTGAGCGCCGAGCTCTTTGACGAGGATTCGACTGCCGGACGTGCCGCCGGCGATTGTCCCTGGGTCAGGACTCGCGCCCACCCGACGCTGGGCAGCGTTGATCCGACCGCACATGAGTATCCTTTCACGACAGCGCGCGTGGATGAGCGACTCACGACGGGGCCTGGTCCTGCGGCACGAACTTTCTAATTCGCAATCAATGACGTCACGGACACTGTTTTTCATCGCTGCCGTCGCATGTGTGGCGGCCCCCACGACTTCCAACGCCCAGTTCGGCCGGCTTGGGCGCGGCAGGGACAAGCCCGACACGGCAGCCGCATCCAGAGCCCGCGCCGACAGTGTTGCGAAGACGGCTGCTGACACCGCAGCCAAGACCGGTGCCGACACCGCCTCCGGTTCGCCCGCGCCTGCGGCGAAGAAGGGCCGCTTCGGGATAGGTGGTGTCCTGAGCCGCGCGGCCAGCGGTGTCGTGGGAACCATCGCATCGGTCTCCGGCAACATGATGACCGGCAGCACCGCCGATCTTGGCACCGTCGTACCCATCGTCAGTCGTAATGCGAACACCTGGCCGAAGTCCCTTGGCACGATGGAGACGAAGATCATCAAGAACTGGGGTGATGGCGGGGATTTGGTGACCGTCAGTTTCACGCAACGTTCGGGCGGATTCATGTCGAAGATCGACGGCACCGTGACCATCGACGGAAAGCCGGCGGACTACGCCACCATGGGTGTCTACTCGTCGATGGTTGCGACGATGAAGGGGCCGCGCCGCGTCGAGGTGGCGACGACCACGGGTCAGAAAGCGGGGTTCACGATCCCTGCGCCACGCGGCGCGCTGCGGATCGTCAGCATCAACGGCCAGCCAAACCCGACGACGCTCGACTTGACGAAGGATGTCACGATCCAGCTCGCCGGCGTGATTCCCGGCGATACGACCCTGCTGCTCGTGAAGGCCGTGACCAGTGTGCTCGGGTTGCGTGGCTTCTATGACACGTTCTATGTGCGGTCCGGCGCGACGATCACCATACCGTCAGCGGCATTTCGCAATCTCAACATTGCGCCGGGCAACGTGAAAATGGGCGCAAACTTCAACGACAGCTATCTGCTCGTGAGTCGAGAGCGTTGGGAAGATGTGCAGAATGCCACGGGTCCGTTCGCCGGGATGCAGGTGTTCACGTCGGAAAGCGACGGCCGCAGCTTTGCCGCGTCGGCCTCTCCCGAAATGAACACCGGCTTCAGCACCAAGGCCGAACTCGCGCTTCCTGGCGGAAAGCTCGTGTACTCGCTGTTCAAGGCGGGTGCATTCGCATCACGCCCGATTGCGCAAGCCACGAAGATCGCCGTGATCTCTTTCGCCGCTCGCGGCACGACACATCTGGAAAAGGTGACGGAGCGCACGACCGGAAACACCCGGACGCGGGAGACGAGGACGCTGACGTTTCCACAGTTGCCTGCAGCGGCGTGGGACGAGGCACTTGCAGAGTTGTATCGTTCGGTGAGCCCCGTGTTCGCGCAGGAGCTGGGAGCCACGATCCTTCCGATCGATCAGGTCGTTGCCACGCCGGCGTACCAGTCCATGGCCCCGTACTCCAAGGACGACGCGACCACCGATGTCCAGTTCACACAGACGTACCGCGGCACGAAGCTGATCTCGGCCAATGTTCCCATTTCCGAAGGATATGGCTGGAATCGGGTCGATGCGCGACTGATGCGGGAGACGGGAGCCAATGCCTTGCTCAAGGTCACGCTCGATCTGCAGTTGAGCGAGCGTGGCGGGGCGAGCATGATCCCAACGCTGGCCTTCGAGTTGGTCGGCGCGCCGAACGGACACTCAGCGTCGACGAAGTTCGTCGCCGGCACGATCGCCGGATCCGGCCGACCGCTGAAGAAAAACGAAGCCATCACGCCGGCTGTACTACGGGAGATCATGCGCACCGCGGACTTCGCGACGGCGCTGAGTGCGGCGTTACGCGACTTCAAGGCGAAGGAAGCCGCGAACCGAGATTATCAGGTGATCTGGTCAGGACGGTGAGTTGCTCTGCTTTGCAGTGACGCACGCCGTTGCAGATACGACTGCATTGGTTTCGTGTGTTGATGTCACTGGTATCGTGTGTTCGTTGTTGAAAGTCTGTCTGCCACCGCGGTAGATAAGCCACTCGCAGAAACGATCATGGGGGCAAAGATCTCGGATCTCTGCCCCCATGGTCGTACGTGTCAATGAAGGAATGCATCGGCTGCACGGCTCCCGCTTATATCAACCGCCGTATCTGAAGTGGACCGGCGGGGCGCGGGTCGAGTCGGACCGAGCGCGCTTGGCGCTTGAGGGTCCGGACAGACACGACGAGCTCGTGCATGCCGCTTCACTCGCCATGAGTCGTCGCGCCGCATGCACACGTCGGTTAATTACCAGTTGTCAGCGCGGTGCACCGCCAGCATCGCCGAACGGATGCCAACCCTCGGAAACTGATGCCCCCGACGACGTCTCCGCCCGACACGATGAAATGGGTCTACATCTCCGGCGCAGCCTTCGTGCTCACGCTCGGCGCCGTGGCTGCGTTCGTACTCAGTGCGAACCGACTGCGCATGCCGAATGGGCTGTTCTTCGTCATCCTGATTCCGCTTGGCCTCACTGCCGCCGCATTCCTGTTCGGCGCGATGCGCTCGCATGCGACATACAAGGGCACATCGTCGTATGGCACGCTGGAACTGGGCGGACCGGTGGTGGTGCTCTGTCTGGTGGTGCTGGCTGGAATGAAGGCCAACAGCGCCGAGACCTTTGCGCTGACGGTGCGTGTGCACGGCCCCGGTGGCGTGAGTGAGGTGGTACGCGAGGGACGTGTCACGGCCGACCTGGGTGGCGTGCGACGCACCGCGGTCATCGGCAGCGAGGGTGAGGTCGTCTTCGGCGACGTGCCGGCCGACCTGGATGGCACCGCAGTCCGCATCTTTGCCACGGTGCCGGGTCTCGCGCGCGACAGCGCGGCGACGCCGATCACGATCCCGCCATCGCACGTGATCGAGCTGGGCCTCGTTGCGCAGCGCTATCGCACCGTCATCCGCGGCACTGTGCGCGACGACGCCGGCCGCGTGGTATCACGCGCGACGATCGACGTCGGCGCAGGAGCTGCCACCGCAGTCACCGATTCCGCGGGCAACTTCTCGGTCGCGGTCGAAACGGCGCCGGGGATCGCGGTGCCGCTGACCGTGTCATTGCAGGGCAGGGTGGTGTTCGACAACACCGTGACCGTGGCTGCCGAGCCGGCGTTGCGCATCGTGGTGACGCGAGGCGCGCCATGACCATGCGGGGGCTGATTGCGGCATTCACCTGTGTGGCGCTGTCGTGTCCCCTGCCCGTGCAGCTCGCGGCGCAATCCGTCGTGTTCCGCGGTCGCGTGGTCGTCGCCGAAGGCGGGCCGCCGCTGCGCCAGATGACCGTCCGCCTCGATCGATTCGGCACCGCGACGCCGAATGACGGCGGGTTCTTCAGCGCGGCCATTCCAGCGGGCACGCAGTCGATCCGGATTCAGGTGGCCACAGGCAATCCGCGCTGGATGCTGCGCTATCCCACCAGCGCCATCGCCGTGCCGCGTGACACGTCGTTCGTGACCGACATCATCGTGGGGCCATCGCTGGACGAAACGCTCACCCGTGACTTCGCCTCGTCGGTCACGCGACTGGGTGCCAGCCTGCGCAACGCGGGCGCGGCCGATAGCCAGGTCATCGCCGCGATCAATGCGTTGCGGCGCGAGTTTTCGACGCGCACCAACGTGCGCATCGACGAGCTGCGCACTGCCGAGAAGCTCTCGACCGAGCGCGCACGTATCTATCCCGAGCTCTCGGCGACACTCGAGCGATTCATGATCAAGGCGAACAACATGACGATCGCCTTTCAGTACCTGCTCGAGCCGTCATTCGGCAGTGACTCCGCATTCGCACAACTGCAGCGCGCCATTACCGAGTACAACGTCGCCGTCGAAGCGCTGAAGACGGGCCGTGCAGGGTTCGAGGATGGCGTGGCGTCGAACTGGCGGAATACCACGGCGTCCGCCGACCTGCGCGCGGTGCTGGACTACGCCCTCGGCGACATCCACGCGGTAGACATCCTGCCGCTGAACGAGGTGCTGCCGGATGTCAGTCGCATTCTCACGGGCAACCTGCGCGGGCGCGAGGCGCAGACGCGTCGCGCCGAGGTCATGGCCCGGGTGCGCATCGCGGTGAGCACGCTCCGTGTACGGCTGGACGAACTGGAACGTCGGAAGATTCGTGTAATTGGCACGCTGCAATCCTCATAGACGGAGATACCCGGATGCGCACCATGACTCGACGTACCGCGATGCTCGCCTTTCTGCTGTCGCTGGCGCTGCCGGCATGTGGGGGTGGGGATTCCATAGCCACGGGACCATCCGACAATTACCTGCCGACGATCTCGAACTTCTGGCGAAATGTCGCCACACCGGCGCACACGCTGACGCTGCAGTCCGCCAGCGACAACAAGCCGTCCGGCACGTTCACGGGTACGGAAGCGCATCCGACATTCGGGCAAAGCACCCTGACGGGCTCCTTCACGAACTCCAGGGCGAGCATGGTGATCAGCCGGGCAGCGGGTGCGGCGACCTACAGTGCCACATTCTACGGCAGTGCAAAGGATTCACTGCGGCTGACGCGCGGCAACGAAACGCTCGTGTTCAAGCGCTAGCGTCGTTCAATCATCACGGGACTCGCACGCTCCGGTGCGTGTCCGAGCCCGCCGTTGCACTTTCACGCTTGCAGCCCATGCGCCACGTCGCGAAGTCACTCGTCCTTGCCGTCCTCGTTGCAGCCTTTGCGCGGAATGCCGTCGCACAGGCGCGATCCGACACCGTGGCCGATCCACATCGCTGGCTCGAAGAGGTCGGGAGCGAACGAGCGATGAACTGGGTGCGCGCTGAAAACGCGAAGACCATCGCCGTACTGGAGCGAGACCCGCGCTTTGCCGAGATCCATGCGTCCGCGCTGGCGATGGCGCAGGCCCGTGACCGCATTCCGTACGTGCGATTCATCGCGGGTGCGCTCTACAACTTCTGGCAGGACTCGGCGCATGTGCGCGGCATCTGGCGCAAGACGTCGCTGGCGAGCTATCGCACCGCATCGCCGACATGGGTGACCGTGCTGGACCTGGACGCGCTGGCGACGTCGGAGCGTGCGAACTGGGTCTGGCAGGGTGCGAATTGCGCGCGGCCCACCGAGGTGCGCTGCCTGATTGCGCTTTCGGATGGTGGTGAAGACGCAACGACGTTGCGCGAGTTCGACCTGCTGACGCGCCGCTTCGTGCCTGGCGGTTTTCAGTTGCCGAAGGGCAAGCAGAACGTCGCGTGGAAGTCGCAGGACACGCTGCTGGTCGCACGTGAATGGATACCGGGCGAGATGACCACATCCGGTTACGCCTACGTCGTGAAGACGCTGGCGCGCGGGCAGGCGCTGGCGTCGGCAGTCGAGGTGTTCCGTGGCAAGCCGAGCGACGTGCGGGTGGCCGCGTTCACGCTCTCCGATGCCGCGGGGCGCAGCGTGAGCATCATTGATCGCGGCATCAGCTTCTTCGAGTCGGAGCACCATCTCGTACGCCAGCGCGACGTCGTGCGTCTGGATCTGCCGCTGAAGTCGAACCTCGTCGCCATGCTCGACGGGCAGGTCATCGTGAAACTCGCCGAGTCGTGGTCCAGCGGATCGGCGCGCATTGCGAGTGGCGCGCTGGCGTCGTTCGATGCAGTGGTGGCGTCGCGCACGCCGCAGATGCTGTTGCCGGTGACGATCGTCGAACCGGGACCGCGCGAGGCGATCGAGGATGTCGACGTGACGAAGGATCGGTTGCTGGTCGGCCTGATGCGCAACGTGACGGGTCAGGTGCGCTCGTACGCGCGCAGTGCGGATGGGCGCTGGACGCATGTGGTGCTGACATTGCCGACCAACATCTCGACCGAGATCACCAGCGCCGATCGTCGCTCCAACCGCGTGGTGATGGGCGTGCAAGGATATCTCACACCGGGCAGTGTCTGGCTGGCCGACGCGGGTACCGCATCAGTTGTGCAGGTGAAGACGCTCGCGCCGCGCTTCGATGCGTCGCGTGCCGAGGTGGAGCAGTTGGAGGCCACGTCGACGGATGGGACGAAGATTCCGTACTTCATCGTGCATCCGAAGGGCATGACGCTCGACGGGTCAAACCCCACGATCCTCTACGCCTATGGCGGATTCGAGGCGTCGCTCACGCCCCGGTATAACGCTGAAATGGGCAAGCTCTGGGTGGAGCGTGGCGGTGTGCATGTGGTGGCGAACATTCGCGGGGGCGGCGAGTTCGGTCCCGCGTGGCACGACGCGGGCCTGAAGACGAAACGTCAGGTGATCTACGATGACTTTGCGTCGGTTGCACGCGACCTGATTGCGCGCGGCATCACGAGCCCGAGAAAGCTCGGCATCCAGGGTGGCTCGAACGGCGGCCTGCTGATGGGTGTGCAGATGACGCAGCACCCCGAGCTGTACAGCGCGGTGGACATCCAGGTGCCCCTGCTCGACATGCTGCGCTATGAACAGATCGCCGCAGGTGCATCGTGGGTGGGTGAGTACGGCAGCGTGAGTGTGCCGGCCGAGCGCGAGTTCCTGGCCTCGATCTCTCCGCTGCACAACCTGAAGCCGGGTGTGGCGTATCCGCAGCCGCTGATCTGGACCACCACGAAGGATGATCGTGTGGGTCCGCAGCATGCGCGCAAGTTCGCGGCGACGATGTCGGAGATGGGGCTGCCGTACCTGTTTTACGAAGTGATCGAGGGAGGTCATGGTGCCGGTGCGAACATCGAGCAGCAGGCGCACACGACGGCGCTGGAGTTCACGTACTTCGCACGCCAATTGATGAGCGGCGGCAAGCCCATGCCGTAGCAGCGACCTCGTCGTGCTGCTGACCGCGCTCGCAAGATCATGAACTGACCGAACTGGCATATGGAGCCAGCGTCGCGCCTTCTGGCGGCACAATTGCATGGGCGGTAAAAGCGTGGACCGCACTCATAACCCGAGGCACGCGCATCATGAGCCAACGCCCGCCGAACGCCCGTAGTGACGACGCACGCATGACCGACGATTCCCGTCTGCTGCCGGACGATGACGTCGTGGCCGCGGAGGAGGATATGCCGCTGGACACTGATGAGAACTTCAATCGCGACGAGCATCTCGACGTGGAAGGCAGCGCGCGATTGCCGGAGGAACTCACAGGCCGCGCGAGCGGCACCGACGAGGATCTCGTCGCGCTGTTCGACAACCCGACCGACAAGCACATGGCGGATGGGTTCCGCGGCGGAAGCGATGACGAGCCGCCGGTGGATGATGACGAGTTCGAGGACGATCCGGCGCAGTCCAGCGTGTAGTGTGCAGGATGTCGCGGCGACGGTGCGCGCGTCACCGTCGCCAGGTGGCGTCACACGCCGCCGTGCAGCACCCCCGCCAGCAGCACCGTGGGGTTGCCGACCTCCGAGCCCGGCACCGAACCGGGGTCGGTCGCAAACTCTCCACGCGTCGCACGGAAGATCGCGCCGATCGGAATCTTCGGCACGCGGTCCATGGTCAGCAGGCCATTCGCCTCCTGATAGGTGTCGGTGAACTGCGTGTAGCAGAAGCCGGCGAAGAGTGGCACACCGGTCACTGCGCCCAGCAGGGCGACGTAGCGTTCCAGCAGGTCGTCGGCGGTCTCGCAGCGCGAGTAGCCCCACGTGTGTCCTGCGTCGGGGTGATACGCGATGCCGCCGAATTCGGTCAGCATCACCGGCCCGTTGCTGTGCTCCGCATGACCGGCGATCACCAGCCGCCGACCGCCCGGCCGTTCCTTCTCGAGGATCCGCGGCAACTCGAAGTCGCTGTGGTACCGGCGTGCGATCCGCTCGGGTCGGTGATCGTAATCATGGATCGCGAGAATGTCGGTCGCGACACTCTCCCAGCCATCGTTGCCGATCACAGGGCGGCTGGGATCAAGCGTGCGCGTGAGGTGATAGAGCGCCTGCACGCAGTGCCGCTGCTCGGGCATGGTGGGCAGGTCGGGTACTCCCCAGCTCTCGTTGAAAGGCACCCACGCCACCACGCAGGGATGGCTGATGTCGCGCGCAACAGCATCGGGCCACTGACGCGTGAGCCGCTGCACACTCTGCGGCGTGAACCGGTATGCGCTGGGCATCTCGCCCCAGACCAGCAGGCCCAGTCGGTCAGCCCAGTACAAATACCGCGGGTCCTCGATCTTCTGATGCTTCCGGACGCCGTTGAAGCCCATCTGCTTCGCGAGTTCCACATCCAGACGCAGCGCGGCGTCGGTGGGCGCGGTCATCCCGGTCTGCTCCCAATACCCCTGGTCCAGCACCATGCGCAACGGATATGGACGCCCATTCAGCATGAACTGGTCGCCCTGCGTGCCGACCTGCCGCAGCGCGGTGTAGCTGCGCAATGCATCGATGCGTTCGCCGCGCCCGGCCCAGAGCTCGATCTCGGCCTCGATGATGGTCGGGCGCGCCGGACTCCAGAGCAGCTCGTTGCGGTAATCGTCGATGCCAGGGTCCGACAGAGCGATGCGCCGGTGCACCTCTCCCGCGACGACCTGATACGTGTCGTCCGCGATGACGGTACCGCCGACCGACAGCTTGACCCGGACGCGCAGTGCATCGCGCCGCACGCCGCCGACGCTGAGTCCGATGCCGATTTCCCAGCGCTCCAGCGATGACGTCCAACGCAGCCCGCAGACGTAGGTGCTCGGCACGACCTCCAGCCACACCGTCTGCCAGATGCCCGTGGTGCGCGGATACCAGATCGAGTGCGGGTTCAGCTGCCAGTCCTGCTTGCCGCGAGGCTTCGCGACGTCGTGCGGGTCGTCCACGGCCAGTACCGCAACCTCCTGCAGCACTGCCGACGCGATGCCGGCCGCCTCGTCGTCGTGGCCTCGCAGTGCGTCCGTGATGTCCAGCGTGAAAGGCAGGTAGCCACCTTCGTGATTGCCCACGCGGGAGCCATTCACCCACACCGTTGCCTCGTAGTCCACGGCGCCGAAGTGCAGAAGCAGCCTGTCGCCAAGGGCGAGCGGCGGTGCAGCGAAGGTGCGGCGATACCAGACCGCGTGGTAAAAGCTCGTGTCACCGATGCCGCTCGCCAGCGTCTCAGGCGCAAATGGCACCGTAATCGTCGTATCGTCCCACGCTACGGCCTCCGGACGCTTCCATTCGCCATGCCGGTCGATCGCAAACTGCCACGGGCCGTTCAACGAGAGCCACGCATCACGCTGCAGTTGAGGGCGCGGATACGCGTGCGCGGCTGGATCGGGCGTGAGCGCGGGATGTCGAGTGGGTGGCGCGGCGCCGTCAGCAGCAGCCGGTAACGTGACCGTCATCGTGTGGATCAGAAGGATGAGTCTGCGATCAGGACGATCACAGCATGGCTCATGGCAGCGCACACAACGGCATGGCCCGTGCCCACACGTAGCGCCCTCAGCACTGCCGGTGCAGCTTGCAAGCCACATGCTGCCCGTACTCTTTCGCATCGGCGCGACTCCGATCTGGTCGCACTCGTTCTTCACTGCGATCGGCATGCTGGTCGCGATCGTCATGTCGTGGCGCATCGCGCGGCACCTGCGCCGCGACTCGATCGAGCTGGTGTGGATCATCTGTGGCGGCCTGACGGGCGCCGCATTGATGGCGCGCTACGGCCTGGTGCTGAAATACCTGCTGGTCTCTTCATCGCCGAGTATCGCGGGGTTCATGCGCTACGGTGGCGCCTCGCTGCTGGGCGGACTGGCCGGCGCGTACCTCGGTGTCGTCATCGTGAAGCGCCTGATCGGCTATCGACGGCACACGGGTGACCTGCTGGTGCCTGGAGTCGCACTCGGCATCGCGATCGGCCGCGTGGGCTGTCACCTGGCGGAACGTCCGGGCACGCCAACCACGCTGCCGTGGGGTGTGCATGTGCCGATGCCGATAGCTGCACTGTTGCCAGAGTGCCCCGCATGCCTGACGGGTGCCGCCATGCATCCATCGTTCGTGTACGAAAGCCTGTTCCTCGTCGCTGCCGCCGCATGGCTGTATCCGCGCGCGATGCGCATCACGCCCATGCCCTCGTGGATGCGCGAGGGCGACTTGTTCAAGCTGTTTCTGCTGGCGTATGCCGGTGCGCGATTCCTGCTTGAATACGTGCGCGGCAACCCCACGATGCTGGCATCACTGAGCGGCTCGCAGCTCGTCGTGCTCGTCGCAATCGTGGCGCTGTCGATTCACTTTGCGCGACGTGCTGCCGATGCCCGCGTTGCCGCATCTCCCGCATGAGGTGACCTGATGGCGCTCGCCCTGATTCCGGAAGCGACCCGCGATTTGGTCGCAGGTGCCGGCATGCCGCTGCGCGATGACGTGGTCATGCGATACGTGACGGCGTTCTGCCCCACCTGTCACGCCGACGATCCGTTTCGTGCGCTGGCCGATGTGCCACGCCTGGCTGGGTACCTGTCGGAGCGCGATGGTCAGGTGTGGCTGGTGCGTGGCTGCCCCGTGCATGGCAGAATCTCGACACTGTACGACGAGTCGGCCGATATGCTCCGTTGGCTGGAGCGATGGACCGCACCCACCAAGCGGCATGCGCCCGACGTGCGTGGCAATTACGACGCGGTACCGCTGGTCTACCAGCGCGGACTGGGCGAGATGCAGACACAGCACACCTGTATCCTGCTGGAAGACATCACGCAGGCGTGCAACCTGAGCTGCCCCACCTGCTTCGCCGAATCGTCGCCGAGCGTGCACGGGTTCGTGCCGGTCGCCACGATCCTCGCGAATGTGGACATGCGCCTTGCACGCGAGAACGGCCGTCTGGACGTGGTGATGATCAGCGGCGGCGAACCCACGGTGCATCCCGAGTTCACGACGCTGATCGAGCGGCTGCTGGACCGGAACATCACGCGTATCCTGATCAACACCAACGGCGTGCTGGTAGCGCGCGACGATGCGCTGCTGAAGTTCCTGGAGAAGCACAACTCGCGCATCGAGACTTACTTCCAGTTCGACGGCTTCAAGCTGTCCACGCACAAGGCGCATCGCGGTGCAGACCTGCGCGCGCTGAAGCAGGCGGCACTTCAGCGTCTGAGCCAGGCGGGCATCTTCACGACGCTCACCATGACGGCGTCACTCGGCGTGAACGACGACGAGATCGGCGACGTGGTACGCCTCGCGCTGGAGACGCCGTTCGTTGGTGGCGTGTCCATCCAGCCTCAGTTCTCGTCCGGACGATCGCTGGCGCTGGATCCGAATCAGCGCCTCACGCATGGAGGCGTGCTGGCGCGGCTTGGCCCGCAGACGAACGACGTCGTGACCTGGAAGGATCTCACTGCGCTGCCATGCTCCCATCCGCACTGCTGCAGCGTGGGCTACCTGATTCGCACCGATGCCGGTGAATGGAAATCGCTGGTATCGCTCATCGGTGCCGAGCGATTGCATGAGCATCTCGGGCTGGTGAGCAACCGGATCGTGGATCCGCAGATGAACCTGCAGCTGCAGGGGCTGGTGAAGGAAGCGTTGCTTGGCCTGCTCAGTGAACAGAGCTCACTTTCGCATCCGTCACTCGCGCAGATCTTCCGCGATGTCTGCGAGAGCTGTGATCTTGGCCTCAGCACACTGGTGCGACTCGCCGGTCAGTCGCTGCTGGGCAGCAGGAAGGGGTTCCGTGGCCTGGTGTCGGAGCGCATCAAGCGCATCACCGTGAAGCCGTTCATGGACATGCACACCATGCTCGAGGAGCGCCTGCTGCAGTGTTGCGTGCATGTCGGCACGCAGAGCGCCGTGGGCGAGCACCAGTGCGTGCCGTTCTGCGCGGCGCAGGCGTGGGCACCGCTCGGTCGCATGAAGCCTGCAGAGCGGGTGGCGCGTCGTGCCGATTGATCCCGTTCGCTTCTGCGTGCTGACGACCGTCGCGCTGATCGCATGGCTGGTCGGTCCGCCGGTGTGCGTGATGCTGATGAGCGCACTGGGTATCTGGGCGTACGCGCGGGCGATGCGCGCGGGGCTGCAGGAGACGAAGTGCTTTTTGAAGCGGCCAGTGCTGGCGATGAGTTACCTGGCTGTGGCGTTCATCGCGGCAGCGGGGTTCATGGTGCGGCAGCAGCTGCGCTGAGTGCGCGGCTTGCCGCCACCATCACACGCTGCTGGCGTAGGTGGCGCAGGCGACGAGCGCGATCAGCAGGACGGCGCCATAAACACCCGCCGTGACCGCAAGCACTGTCTTGAACGCGTTGCCTTTCCGCACGGCGACTGACAGGATATCGCCCTTCGCGACGGCGACCCGGAACTGCGGATCGTTGCTCTCGGGCGCGCTCGAACCGATCACGCTGTCGCCCTCGATGACCGGGCGGTACATCTGGATCTGCTCCCCGTTTTTCAGCGAAAGCCTGACCTCGCCGTTCCGTCCACTCGATGGCAGCGACTCGCGCACCGGGCCGCGCTCCACGCGGGTGCTCGTGCACGCTGCACTGCTGACCGTTGCAGAAGCAAGCAGCAGACGGCGCATGAACGCGAAACGGGATCGACGCATGGGTTCATCTCGTGGGGAAGGGACGCTTCAAGAACGTTTCCGGGGTCGGGCGATGTCAAGCATGTGCCTGCGAGCTGCATGACGTCGACCGGGCACGCGCGTCCCGGTGCTGCGCACGCGGTGCTGGCCGACGAGCGTCGGTCGTTCTCCATGCCGAAATCCCGGCCGCGGTCACGTGACGATGTGACGCGCAGAGCAGCGCCTCGTCTTGCAGATGAGTTTGACGAAGCAGTGCTGGCAGGATGCTCCCGGACCCATACCGACGGGCGGCAGGCAGCGGCACCGTGCGGCGCGGGTCTGGCTGCAAGAGCGAACACGAAAGTGCGTGTGAATGGGCGGGTGGGCCCGGAAGCACGTTCAGCCCCCGGTGAGCGACGGCTTGCCGGGGGCACCTCGTGTCCGCATGCACGCAGCACGGCGGCGCGCAGGTCGTGTGTGAACTCGATGGTCATCAACGCGCTCCGTGGGCCGTGCGCGTCTCGGCTGTCGTGCCGCGGCGCGCTCGCGCGACTGATCATACATTGCGGAATGAACCTCAACTACCCTCGCGTTGCCTTCCAGGGAGCACCTGGTGCCTTCAGTGAGGATGCCATTCGCGCATTCTGGGGAGCCGATACTGTCTCGGTCCCATGCCAGACGTTTTCGGCAATGCTGCAAGCCGTGCAGAGCGGCGCGGCAGATGGCGCCGTATTGCCGGTCGAGAACAAGATCGTCGGCCCCATCCAGACCGCGCTTGATGCGTTGGACGATTTCAGCGTGGGCCTGAACATCGGTGGCACCACCGATGTTGCCATCGTGCTGGCGCTGATGAGCGTGGAAGGTGCGACGCTGGACGGCGTGCAGGTGGTGATTTCGCACCCGGTCGCGCTGGCGCAATGCAAGAAGTTTCTGGACGGCTTTCACGCGAAGGCCGATCCGTATTACGACACCGCAGGTGCCGCGAAGCGCGTCGCCGAAAAGGCTGATCCGTCAATCGCGGCCGTCGCGAGTCACAATGCCGCGAGCCTGTACGGGCTCGTCATCCTGCAGGATGCGATTCAGGATGTGCCCGACAACTGGACGCGCTTCGTGAAGATCGAGGCGGGGCGCTAACGCTCGTTTCCGAGGCGGCGCCCGCGATCATCGCCACCGCGCCGACGTCGATCCTGCCACCTCGCCCGCATCGCCGTGGCCTTCACGCGCTGCGACGGAGTCAACATTGAGTCGATGGCGAGCTGCATGCCGTCGCGCAGCGAATCCAAGCGCGGTTCGATATGCGCGCGCAACGTGTCCAGCTGCCGCTCACGCGTCGCAAAGATCGCGTCCACCTGCCGCACTTGCACGGCGGTGAGCGCCAGTTCGTCGGTCAGCCGTTTCACGATGCGGCCGCGCATGCGATTGCGGGTCGCGGTATCCTGCAAATCGCCCATCATTCCGAAGGAGCGGCCCCCGCCTCGTCCCCCTCGATGGTCGTGCGAGCGGTCCGACTGCCGGCGCAGCAGGCTGCGATCGACCGCCACGCCGATCGCGACGCCGACGCCGAGCACCGCCAGCACGGTCAGCAGGGCCATGATGCGCGAGCGGGGGGTGGTCATTGCGGCACCGCGACGGATGCGGCGGTGGTCATGACATCGCTGGCAATCACGCGCTGCGTCAGACCGCCGCTGGCTCCGGACTCCAGCGCTCCAAACAGCGCGGCCGGGTCGCTGTCGCGGAGCTCGGCCTCGGCAACGCTGGTGGTGTCGAGGCGCGTGAGGTATGCGGCGGCGACGATCGCGGCGGCAGCGGCCATGGGCAGGGCGATGCGAACCCATGCCGCCAGCGTGTCGGCCAGCGAGGTCCGCGCGCGTCGGCGTCGCGACGCGAGTGCGAACGACGCCTGCTCCATGATGCGAGCGTCGAGCGCGTCTCGCGCACAGGTCGGCGCCCCGCGATCGGCACGCCGCAGCAGCGCATCGAGCATCGGGTCGGTCGAATCGGGCGAGTCGTGCCACTCGTCGTGCGGGCCGTTGATCATTCGTCCTCTCCACCGTCACCGAGCCACGTGTGCAGCTGCGTTCGCAGCGCTTTGCGTGCCTCGTGCAAGTACCACCGTGCCGTGCCGGCCGGAATGTCCAGCAGCTGCGCCGCTTCGGTTGGCGTGAACTCCTCGAACGTCACCAGCTCGATCAGCTGGCGCTGCATCGCGGGCAGCGTCGCCAGCGCCACATCCACCTCGCCACGCAGAATGCCCAGCATCGCCACATCGGCGGGCCCCACGGCGTCGCTCACTTCCCTGTCCGTCAACTCGTCCGTCTCACGCCGTTTCGCCGTCCGCTGGCGATTGATGGCCGTGGTCGCGACGATCCGGAAGAACCATGGCCCGAACGGTCGACCGGGTTCGCACTGGTCGATTCGTTCGAGCGCCCGCAGAAACGCATCCTGCACCGCATCCTCGGCGTCCTCACGGTGGCGCAGCACGCGCCAGGCAATCCGGTGCCCCCGAACGAGGTGCCGCCGCACGAGCATCGCATAGGCCTCGGTATCGCCTTGCTGCACCCGCTTCACCAGCGCCACCTCGTCGTCATTCTCGCCCGGAGGGCCCGTAGTGTGTGCCGCCGAGGTCATGAAGCCGGAAGATGAAGCGCCCCTGCGGCGCGAACAGGTAGGATGGAGACGCGGCTGCTCGCGATCCTGTGGACATGTACACGGTGAGCCGCGCCCGCGTTGGCACAAGGGGCGTACCCGGTTGCGCGGTGCACCGGCGCGTCGCAGGCCTGGGCGTCGACGTGCACGCGTCGACGGTGCCCATGCCCGATTTCCAAGCGTGGCCGATCGTCACGACGCGGCGCACACGAAACGGGGGTCTGGCCTCAGGTGTTACGATTGCGCAGGGGCGTGCGCCATCCGTCGCGTCCCGACTTCGTCTCAAGGAGTGTTCGTGTCGCTGCGTCGCCTTCCCGTCTACATCCTTGCCGATGTCTCCGGCTCCATGCGCGGAACCCCCGTCGAGAGCGTGAAGGCGGGCCTTCGTCAGTTGCATCGCGACCTGCTCACGGACCCGCAGGCCGTCGAAAGTGCCTACCTCAGCGTGATCACCTTCGCCGACGTGGCCATTCAGGTGGTGCCGCTGACGGAGGTCAGCAGCTTCATACCGCCCGAGATGGACGCCAACGGGCAGACGAACTACGGCGACGCGCTGCGCGTGCTGCTGGAATGCTTCGAGATGGAGGTGGTGCGCACCACGTCGGAGCAGAAGGGCGATTGGCGGCCGCTGGTCTTCATCCTCTCCGATGGCGCACCGACCGACAGCGGCTGGCCGCAGTATGCCAGTGAGCTGCGCGAGCGTCGCCCTGCCAACATCATTGCCGTGGCCTGCGGTGACCACGCCGACCTCACGGCGCTGCGCGAGACCACGGATACCGTGATCCAGATGCGCGACATGTCACCCGATGCATTCCGCGCCTTCTTCAAGTTCGTGTCGGCCAGCGTGAAGACGACCAGCGCGAAAGTGGGTTCGGTGGGTGAGGGCGGCTCCATCACGCTGCCGCCACCACCACCCGGCATCACGATCATTCCCTGAGCGCGGTGGACGAGCCGGGCGCGGTGCTGACGCCGGACGATGCTGTCGTGCCGGCAACGTGGGTGGCACGCGAGCCCGGAAGTGCCTGGTGTCCGGACGCGATCGGCGCGCTGCTCGGTGACGAGTTCGTGCGAGCGGCAGCCGCGGACCCGTGCGTGATCGCGCAGGGTGATGAGGTGTGGCAGGTGCGCGGTGCGAGCGTGCGTGGGAAGTCGCATGCCCATCGCGGCGAGCATCGCGATGACGCACTCGCGGTGCATGCGGCCAACGGCCTGCTGCTGCTGTGTGTGGCCGATGGAGCAGGATCCAGCGCACTCAGTCGTGTGGGTGCGGCCGTGACGGCACGCCTGGTCGTGGAGCGTACCGCCGCGCGTCATGCCGCCGGCTCGCCGGACGATGCGGCGTCGTCGCGACTGGGTACGGCAATGGCGCATGCGGTGCACGATGCCGCAGTGCGGCTGCACGAACTGGCGGCAGCCGCCGGCGTATCGCCGACCGCGCTGCGCACCACCGTGATCCTGGTGGCCATCTGTGGTGACCTGATCCTGGTGTCGCAGGTCGGTGACGGCGCGGTGCTGATGCAGCGGCATGACGGGTCGGTGCTGCGGGTTGGCGCGATGCGTGAGACGGCGTGGGCCGGCGAGGTCACCTGCTTCGTGCCCGACGCGTGCGCGATGACACAGGCGGCCGAACTGCGGCAGGCGAGTGCCGGCGACATGTCGCTGATTGCGCTGATGACCGATGGCATCGACGACCCGTTCCATCCACTGGAACAGAGTGGTGCCGCCCTCGTGCAGCAGTGGCGCCACGGCACGATGGAGCCGATCGGCACCGCGACGCAGGCCATCGGCGGGCCCGTGCTGGGCAGCACCGACGCGCTGCTGCAGTGGATGACGTTCGAGCAGCGCGGCGAGGTGGACGATCGCACGCTGATGCTGGCCTGGCGCACGCCGGCGGCCGACGCATGACGGCAAGCGGGGCGCGCGCGGGCGCGGCGATGATCACGGTGCAGACCACCGACGGTCGCATGCTGCAGCTGCGGCCCGCGCCGCTGGCGAGTGGAGCGGAGAAGATCGCATTCCTCAGTGTCGACGGTCGCGATGTGGTGGCGTTCTACTTCGGCACGTTGCGTGATCGCGCCGAGCGGGTGGAACGGCTGCGACGCATCGTGTCGAGCTACGATCCCACGCGCGGTGCCGGTGCCGCGTACTGGCGCGAGGCGTTCTGCTGGCCAACGGGCATCGTGGATGGCGCGCGCGCCGTACCGGCCGATTTTGCGCGCGCACATTCGCTCGCGCAGCCGACGCTTGGTGTGGTGATGCCGGTGTACCGACCCGTGTTTTTCATGCAGGACCGCTTCGGGAATCGCGTCGAGAAGGAGGTGCGCTGGTTCACGGGCCGGAAGGCCGGTGCATTGGTGCCCGACGTGGAGAAAGGCTCGCTGCTCACGCGATTGCAGGTGTGCATGCGACTTGCGCGTGCGGTGCGCCGACTGCACTTCGCGGGGCTCGCACACAGCGACCTCTCCAATCGCAACGTGCTGGTGGACCTGCGCAACGGCAATGCCTGCGTGATCGACATCGATGCGCTGGTGGTGCCCGGTCTTGCGCCCCCGACGGTGCTGGGTACGCCGGGATACATGGCGCCGGAAGTGGTATCGGGGCGCAGCCTGCCTACCATCGAAACGGACAGGCATGCGCTGGCGGTGCTGTTTCACGAACTGCTGCTGCAGCGGCATCCGCTGCGAGGAAAGCTGGTGCACAGCACACGCAGCGCCGAGGAGGACGAGCAGCTGTCGATGGGCAGCCGGGCGCTGTTCATCGAACATTGCACCGACCGTCGCAACGCGCCCGATGCACCGATTACCGTGCCGCTCGCGGCGCTCGGTCCGCACCTCGTGCCGCTGATGCGTCGCGCGTTCGAAAACGGTCTGCATGCGCCATCGCGGCGCCCCGATGCGGTGGAGTGGGAAGAGGCGTTCTATCGCACGCTGGAGCGCATTCTGCCCACGCCGTCAGGCCGCAGCTGGCTGATCGTGCCCGAGCAGGGCATGGTGCACGATCCGTGGAGTGGCGAGGTGGTGCATCGGGCGGTGCCGATGCTGCGTTCCGGGCGCGGCGCCGGCGAGGCATGGCGTGATGACGGCATCAGCACGGCGCTGTTCCATCATCGCACGCTGCACCAGTGGCACTTCGATGCCGACGTGCGCCCCCGCGAGGAGGTGTCGCGCGACGCAATGGCGTATGCGTCGTTTCACGAAGGCACCTGGTGGCTGGTGAACCTCACCGATCGTGTCTGGCGCACTGCCGATGGCCGCGACATCGGGCGCAACGCGCCGATGCAGCTGGTCAATGGGCTGGAAGTGATGGTGGCAGCTCGTGCAACTGACGCAGGTGCGGGTCGAACATGGCGCATTGCAATGCGCACGTCGTGATGGCTGCCTCCATCAATGTGCGTGCGAGACTCGCGGCCGAGTTGAAGCGGCTGGTGCGTGATGCGCGCGAGTGGCCGATGCGCGACCGGCGGCGCTTCCGCAACCTGCTGCTCGATGCCGTGAGCAGCGATGCGATGCCGATGGCCGAACTGCTGCTGCGCGCGCACGACGACGGCCTGCTGCGCGCATTCCCCGATCGCAGTGCACCACGCGCGGCCTGGGATGCGGCGACCGCACGTGTGGTCGGCGACCTGCAGGCGCAGCGGTTCGTGGAGCCCGGCATTGCGCGGTTTGTTGCGGAGGCGTGGGCCGCCGCGCTGGGCCCCGACATCGCGCCGTCTGCACGAGTGGCGACGCCTCGCCCGGTCGTGGCGCCGCGGCAGGCTCCGCGCCCAGGCGTCGGCGCCAGTGCCGCGTCCAGCGGTGGGCAGCGCGCCGCATCCACGGCCGCGGCGGCAGTCAGCTCCGCCGCGTCGATGCGCGCGTACCGACGCTCGAACATGACGTTCCTGGTCGTCGCGGTGTTGTTCACGGTGCTGACGATCCTCGCCTTTCGCCAGACGGGTCGCGTGCCGGCCGACGCAGCAGCGCTGCGTGCGGCGACGACGATGCCGGTGCCCGTTCCTGCAGCCGCTGATCCGCCGACCGGACCGCGCGCCGATCAGTCCTCCGTCGCGTCGGGCGCTGCATCACCGCAGCGCGCAGAGTCCGGCCTGCCGCCTGCACCCGAGAGCACCGCGCCAACGATCCCGGCCGACAGCACAGGCGCCGTGACTCGCGCACCCGTCACGGTCGCCGCCGCGCCGGTGCGTAGTACCGACGACATCGTGCTGAATGCCGGCCGCGTGTTCGAGGGCCGCGTGCTGAGCGTGCGCCAGCAGGGCGTGATCGTGAAGGACGAGGAGACGGGACTCGACTTCGAGATCGCAAAGGCCGACATCGATCGCATCGTGACGCGCGACGGTCGTGTGCTGCGATTCGGTGACGACAACATTCCGCTGCTCGGTGACGACGACGACCTCACGCCGATGTCGCACGCGGGTCACTATCGTGTGCGGTACGCCGAGCGGTGGGGCACCGAACGCGCCGCATGTAGTGATGTGGCGCGCCGGTTCGCGCCTGGTGCCGACGTGCTGATTCAGCACCTGCGCGGCGCCCCCATGCTGCAGCTGGCGTTCAACAACGGTCAGCGCTTCAACGCCGCCGTCCGCGCGGATGGCCTGTTCGAGACCGGCGCCAGCCTGGGCGCGCTGCGCGGACCCGATTCGTCGTTCGTGTCCACGCGCATCTCGGGGCGCGTGAGCCGCGGCGGTGTGCTGCACGGTGTCGCGCGCATGAGTGCCGTACGTCGCGACGGGCTGGTGCTCTGCGACCTCGCGCTCACCATCACGGGCGAGCGCCAGCCCGCACGTTGAGCTTCAGCGAACGGTGATCACGCCATGCATGTTCAGGCTGCGGTGCGGTGCGCAGTAGAACAGGTACTCGCCCCGCACCAGCCCCGTTGTGCTCACCGTGAACGTCGAATCCAGCGTGACGACCACCGGTGATGCGAGGTCGCGCGCACCGAGCAGCGACAGGTTCGCGACCAGCTGCGTGCGTGAACCAGGCGGGATGAACTGCTCGTCGAACGCCACGTTGTGCGGCACGCCACTGATCATCGCGAAGCGCACGCCGTCGCCCTGCATCACGGTGAGGTAGCTGGGCTCGAAGCGATAGCCATCGTTGTCCAGCAGCATGCGCACGGTGTGCACGGTGCCGCGTACCGGCTGCGCTGCCGGGCCACTCGTCGCGGCCACCGCAGCGCTGGCCGGTGTCGCCGTCACTGGCGACTGGCACGCGGCACAGAGACCGAGCAGTGCCGACAGCGCAGCCTGCCGCACGTCAGGTCGGTGACGGAAACAGACCGTCCACCGAGAGATACCGTTCGCCGGTGTCGTAGCAGAACGTGAGCACGCGTGCACCATCGGGCATGGTCGGCAGCAGCTGCGCGACGGCGGCGAGCGATGCGCCACTCGATGCGCCGACGAAGATGCCTTCCTCGCGCGCGACCCGGCGTGCGTAGTCGAACGCCTCCTCTTCGGTGACCTGAATGGTGCCGTCCAGCGTGGCGGTATGAAGGTTTGTCGGAATGAAGCCGGCGCCAACGCCCTGGATGCGATGCGGGCCCGGCGCGCCACCGCTGATCACCGCTGACTTCGCCGGCTCGACCGCAAAGGTCTTCAGGTTTGGCATGGTGGCCTTGAGCACTTCACTCACGCCCGTGATATGGCCACCGGTACCCACGCCGGTGATGTAGTAATCGATGCCATCCACGAAGTCCTCGATGATCTCGCGTGCGGTCGTCGTCTTGTGAATCTCGATGTTCGCGGCGTTGTCGAACTGCTGCGGCATCCACGCACCCTCGATGCTCGCGACCAATTCGTTCGCGCGCGCAATCGCCCCCTTCATGCCCAGCTCGCGCGCCGTGAGCTCGAACTCGGCGCCATACGCGAGCATCACGCGGCGACGCTCCACCGACATGCTCTCGGGCATCACCAGCAGCAGGCGGTAGCCCTTCACCGCCGCAACCATGGCCAGCCCGATGCCCGTGTTGCCGCTGGTGGGCTCCACGATCGTCATGCCCGGCGTGAGCAGGCCGCGCAACTCCGCATCCTCGATCATCGAGAGCGCGATCCGGTCCTTGATGCTGCCGCCCGGGTTTGCACGCTCGAGCTTCATCCATACGTCGACGCGCGTGCCGAAGAGGCGCGAGAGCAGGACATGTGGCGTGTTGCCGATGGTGCCGAGGATGGAGGAATAGCGCGTCATATCTCGAACTCCAGTGGATAGTCGTCGCGGAGCCGCTCGTCGGGCACTGCATGTGTCACGATGGACCCGGGTGGTACGCTGCGCGTGAGCCAGACATTTCCGCCGATCACGCTGCCCCGTCCGATGACGGTGCTGCCACCCAGGATCGTCGCGTTTGCATAAATGGTGACATCGTCCTCGATCGTCGGGTGTCGCTGCACGGCGGCGAGCGCCTTGGCGACGCGCAGCGCACCGAGCGTCACACCCTGATACAGGCGCACGTCGTTACCGATCCGCGCTGTCTCGCCGACGACGATGCCAGTGCCATGATCAATGGCGAACCGCTCACCGATCATTGCGCCGGGATGGAGGTCCACCCCCGTCCGCTCATGCGCCCACTCGGTGATCATGCGCGGCATGATGGGCACATGCGCCTGCCAGAGCGGCTGCGCCACCCGATGGCAGATGGTTGCGAGAAATCCCGGATATGCCAGAAATACCTCGTCGATGTCCTTGGCGGCCGGGTCCATGCGGTAAATCGCCTCGGCATCAGCGTACAAACGGACGCGGATATCGGGTAATGCCGCCATCAGCGCGTCGGCGACGGCGGTCGTGTCGCTTCCCGGCGGCATCAGCTGGCGCAAGAGACCCTGCAGCACCGACGCCACATTTTCGTGGTCGTGGCGCAGGGTGTCCAGGTCGCAGCCCGCGCCAGGGGGCGCTGCGTGCGGAAAGAGCAGGGAAAGCACCTGGCGCATCCAGTCCGGCACGGCGTGGTGCAGCCGTGGCGGAAGAGTGTAAGCCGCGCGGGCGGCGCCCAGCTGTGTCAGAAAGGCATCGAGGTTCATGGGCACGGCGGGAAAGTACTCGCGGCGTCGGATTCGCACGGTCGGGGCCGCTGGCCCAACCATTGCGCTGGTACCGGCAGACGCCATCGCATTTCTCACGACGATTCCCAATGTCCCAGCTTGACCAGTCCCTGATCAGCGCCAGGTTGGGCGAATTGATCGCCGATGCCCGATTCGCGGACGCGCTGCAGCTGCTGGACGACGGCCTGCTGGAGGGTCCCGGTGATCCGTGGCTCTCCGGCATGCGGGCGCTGCTGCTGCTGGAAACCGGCGACCTCACCGGTGCCTTGACCGCCAGCGCGACGGCCGTCCAGCTGGCGCCGGTGGCGGCCTTCGCTCACTGGACCCGCGGCGTGGTGCTGCTGCGCGCCAACATCCTGCCGGGCGCCCAGCGGGCCGCCGAGCGGGCGGTGACGCTGGACCCGGAGGAGTCGGACACGCACCTGCTGCTGGCCCGCGTGTACCTGCAAACCTCGCACTGGGAGCTGGCGCGGATGGCGATCGCCGATGCCGACTCGCATGGCGCCGAGGAAGAGGAGCTGCTGCCGCTGCGTGCAGCAATCGCTGCTGGCCGCGGCCTGGAGGAGCGCGCGCGCGACACCTGGCGCGTCTTCGCGATGAAATTTCCGGCCAATGCGCTGGCGCGCACGGGACACGCCTGGACACTGCTCGAAGCCGGAGACGTGCAGGGCGCACATGAGGAATTTCAGCAGGCGCGCGAACTGGATCCCACCAATCCGTGGGCGCAGGAAGGGCTGGTGATCACGAAGACGAAGCTGCTGCCGGTGCATCGACGATGGACGGCCGCGGTCTGGGGCCGCGTGATGCAGCGCCGCGAGGAGACGATGGTCATCACCGGCTCATTGCTCGCGTCCGTCGCCCTGTCGCTGCTGGGACTGCGTCGCGCTGGTATCGTTCTGCCGTTCGTCGTCATGACGGTCGGCGCCGGACTCCCCATGCTGGATGCCTGGCGTCGCGGGGTCGTGACGCGCTGATCACCGGAACGCACGGATCACATGCCCGAGACACTGCAGGTCGCACTGGTTGGGTATGGATTCGTGGGCAAGCTGTTTCACGCGCCGCTGATCAGCGCCGTGCCTGGTCTCACGTTGCACAGCGTGGTGTCCAGCAATGCCGTGGCGGTGCATGCAGACCATCCCGAGGCGCGCGTGTCGCCGGACCTGGGTGTGGTGCTCGCCGACCCTGCGGTACAGCTGATCGTGATCGCGACGCCGAACATGCTGCATGCCTCGCAGGCCCACGCCGCGCTGGACGCCGGCAAGCATGTGATCGTGGACAAACCCTTCACCGTGACCGTCGCCGAGGCGGATGCAGTGATCGAGCATGCGGCGCGCGCTGGACGGGTGCTGTCGGTGTTCCACAATCGTCGGTACGACAGCGACTTCCTGACGCTGCAACAGCTCATCGCATCCGGGGCACTGGGCGAGGTGACGCAGTTCGAGAGTCATTTCGACCGCTTCCGCCTGGAGGTACGCGACCGCTGGCGCGAGCGCAGCGGGCCCGGCGCCGGTCTCTGGTATGATCTCGCGCCGCATCTGCTGGATCAGGCGCTGCAGCTGTTCGGCGCGCCGCTGGGCATCACCGCCGACATCGCGGTGCAGCGCGATGGCGGCGAGACCGACGACTATTTCCACGCCCTGCTGCGCTATCCACGACTGCGCGTGATCCTGCACGCGTCCACGATGATGGCGGCCCACGACCTGCGCTTCTCGGTGCATGGCACGCGCGGCAGCTACGTGAAGCAGGGGCTGGACACGCAGGAGGATGCGTTGAAGGAGGGTCGTACGCCCGGCGATGCGGCGTGGGGCGATGATCCGCGCGTCGGCACGCTCACATCAGTCACAGGTGAACAGCTGACGACGCGTGTCGTGGACGGCGAACGGGGTGATTATCGCCGCTTCTACGCGGGCGTGCGCGACGCGATCCACGGAACGGCACCGAACCCGGTGCCGGCCACGGAGGCCCGTCGCGTGATGCACTGGCTGGCGATGGGGATCGCCAGTTCGGAGACACGAATGGAGATCGTCGCGCCCTGACGAGACGGCGTGATCGCGCCTTGTCCGGAAGCCGTCAGCCACGCACGATCGATTGACATGTCCTGGCGCGCCTCACGATCAGGCGTCGATGAGGTGCGTGCTCGGTGTGTGCTCGGTGTGTGCTCGGTGTGTGTCAGGTGCGGAACTCGATCATCACCGGCGCATCCTGCTTCTCGATGCCGCCAGCTGCAGCGTACATGCGTCGTGCCGCAGCATTCGAGGCCTCCGTCAGCACCCACGCGCCTTCGCAGCCCAGCAAGGTGGCGTGCGCCAGCAACGCCGCCAGCAATCGTCGCCCGATGCCCAGGTCGCGATACGATTCCGACACGCCGGCCTCGTTGATCAGCATCTCGTTCGGCTTGTCCGGGTGCAGGTAGTGCACGGCCGACGCCATGCCCACCACCAGCGGTCCGTGCATCGCGACCGCGAGGTGATGGCGTGAATCCGCGAGGAACTCCGTGCACCACGCGCCGTTCACCGGCTCGTCGAACACATGAGGGGCGACGTAGGCGAGCACGGTCGCCTCGTGCGCGCCGAGCAGCCGCACGACGACCTCCGATGCGACCACGCCGCTGCTGGGGATGCTGGCGATGCTGCGCATTCGACCTACTGTCCGGCGCGCGTCACTGCGGCGGGAAAGCCACGAATGAAGCCGATGTAGTCGACGGGTGCCGGCGTGAGACCCGCCTGCCGAAGCAGGAGGTTGACCTTGCCGCGGTGATACTGCGCATGCAGGAAGACATGGTGCAGGATGTCGCGCACGGTGGTCTCGAACGAGATGCCGGCGCTGTTCTGGTAGGTGACGACGCGATGCAGGTCGGCCTCGGTCAGGGACTCGAGGTGGTCCGCATAACCGCGCTGCACAACCAACGCGAATTGCTGCAGCTCCGGCAGGCGCAGGTCAGGCCAGATCGACATCCGCGCTGCGCGCTGCTCGAGCCGCGCGAGCCACGCCTCCTCCGACCCCAGCACGTGCGCAAACTCGCGTGCCGCGTCAGCCGGCATCGTCGTCGCGCCGGCCAGCTCGCGCAGCACCGCGTCGTCGGCCCACGCCAGGTGATCACGGAGGTGTCGAAGTTCAGTCAGCATCGGTCAGCCTCTGCGCCTGTGGCGCCGTTCAGGGTACGCTGCCCTTCCGGTACTCCAGCTGCGGCTTCTGCGCGCCGAGTGCCGTGGTGTATGTAAAGCCTGCACCACGACGGCGCACGAGTTCTGCCTTCGCTGCATCCAGCGATGCGGGCGATACGAAGAGATCGGCCCCCGTGAGCGCCATGGTCTTGGCCGCGACCATCATGCCTTTTGCACCAATGCTCATGCCGCCGGCGGCAACAGCCTGCCACGAATGCGCCGCCGTGCCCGGTACCCACGTGGCTGCGCTGAGCTGCACCGTCGGCACCACCCAGCTCACGTCGCCCACGTCGGTGGAGCCGGCGCCGGGCAGGTCGAGCACCAGCGGCTTCACGCGCGCCGTGGTCTCCAGCGGCACCGCCGTGAAGGCCGTGGACTGCTGCAGCTTCTCGGCGAAGACGCGTTCCTCGGGTGTGTACGTGAAGCCGCCCACGCGCTCCAGTGCGCGCTGCTGGATCCGCGCCAGCACCTCGTTCGGCTGCAGTGCGTACACCGAACCCACGAGCTGCAGGTCGAACGTCGTGCCGGTGCCAAGCGCTGCACCGCGCGCGGCGTTCGTGATGCGCTCCCAGATGTCCTGCACGATCTTCATGTCCACATGGCGCGCGACGTAGTACACCTCGGTCTCGTCAGGCACGACGTTCGGTGCGGTGCCGCCCTTCGTGATGACGTAGTGAATGCGGCTGCCATCAGGAATGTGTTCGCGGAGGTAGTTCGTCATCACGCTCATCACTTCCACCCCATCCAGCGCCGAGCGACCGCGTTCGGGCGCGGTGGCGGCGTGCGAGCTCAGGCCATGGAAGCGGAACTTGCCGGAGATGTTCGCCATCGAGCGTTCGCCGTTGACGGAATTCTCGTCGCCCGGGTGCCACGCAATCACCGCATCGACATCGTTGAACACGCCGTCACGCACCATGTAGACCTTGCCCGCGCCACCTTCCTCGGCCGGCGTGCCGATCATGCGCAGCGTGCCCTTCACGTTGTTGGCCTGCATCCACTGCTTCAGCGCAATGGCGGCGGCGGTGCTGGCGGTGCCGAAGAGGTGATGTCCGCACCCATGTCCGGGTCCGCCGGCAATGACCGAGCGGCGTTCGGGCGTCGCCGCCTGTGACAGTCCCGGCAAGGCATCGTACTCACCGAGGATCGCGATGACCGGCTTGCCACTTCCAAATTCCGCCACGAAGGCCGTCGGTTCACCAGCGATGCCCGTGGTGACGGTGAAGCCTGCGGCTTTCAACTCGCCCTGCAGCAGCGCGGAACTCTTCGCCTCCATGTAGCCGACTTCGGCGAAGTTCCAGATCTGTTGCGCCACCTCGGCGTAGTGCGACGCGCCGGATTCGAGAGTGGACAGCATGGGCGCGGTGTTCAGCGCGGGTTTCGGCAGCTGCGCATGCAGCGGCGCGACGCAGCACGCGAATGCGGCGACGAATGCGGCAGTGTGGAATCGTGTCATCGGAAGAACCATGGGAGGCCGGCCGGGCGCGCAGGTGCTGCACGTCGCATCGCACCAAGCTGTGGCCCGGTACAGCATCTCGCGACCGGCAATCACGTCATGTGCACTTCCTCAGGCCGGGAGGCGCGTGCGCGCCCGGCCTCTGCCTCAGAGCGGTACGACGCCGCGCCTGAGCCCGTAGCTCACCGCCTCGCTGCGCGTGCGCACGTCGAGCTTGGCGAAGATGGATTGCAGGTGGTACTTCACCGTACTGGGGCTGATGCCGAGTCGTGCGCCGATCTGCTTGTTGCCCAATCCCTCGGCCAGCGCGCGCAGCACGTCGAGTTCACGATCGGTGAGGTGCGGCTCCACTTCGCCCGTCACGGCGGCGGTAATCCGCGGTTCACGGCGCGCACGGCGCTCGCCAGCCGCGTCGGCAACTGGCAGCACATGCGGTGAGACCACCGTCAGTCCGCGAATCACCGCGTACGCTGCAGCCACCACGTCATCGGCATCGGCATCGAGCGGCAGCCAGGCCACGCTGCCGCGCGCGAGCTGCGCCGCCGGCGCATGCACCCCCGAATCCAGCAGGTAGATCGTGGCGGCGTGCTGGTCTGCGCCGTCGCTGCCGTGCGGCCATTCCGTCACGAATACCGCATGTGCATCGTGCAGTCGCGACGCGCGCTGCGTCCGCCCATCCACCAGCCGCACGTCGTGCTGGACATCGAGTCCCGCGCTCAGGCGAGCCCGCACCACGGCGGGCATCACACCAAGCGAGAGGTGCATCAGGTCAGGCGGCACGCTGGCTAGCGGGACGTGCGCGGACGTTCACCGATGGTCACCGGCACGATCACCACCTGGCCACCACGCACCACCTGCAGCTGCACCGTGGTGCCCACGCGATCACTGCCAAGAAACACCATCACGTCATCATGCTTCGTGATTCGCGTCGCGTCGATGCGCACCAGCACGTCGCCGATCATCACGCCGCCCTGTGCCGCCGGGCTGTCATGCTCCACGTCCAGCACCACGAGTCCGCCGCCGCCGTCGAAACCGAGCTTCGATGTCGCGGCATCCGAGAAGCGCACCGTCTGCATGCTCGCGCCAAGCCAGCCGCGCGCCACGTAGCCGCGGTCGATGACGGCGTCGAGGATGCGATCGATGGTGGTGTCCGGGATGGTGACGCAGAGCGGCTTGCTCATGCCGCCAGAGTTGATGCCTGCGATGGTGCCGTGGGCGGTGACCAGGGGTCCACCGCCGAAGCCCGGGTAGAGTTGCACATCACTCTGGACACGGCGGTCCAACGTGCCGCCCCGCCAGGTGCGCCACGCCTCGCCAATGCTGCTGACCACGCCGAAGGTGACCATCGGCCCGCCACTGCCGGTGCGGGCCAGCGCGAGCACGAGGTTGCCCGGGCGCAGGTCTGCGGCTGCGGCGCGGGTGGCGACGGGAATCAGCCCGGTCGGGATGCGGAGCGCGGCAAGGTCGGTGCCCGGATCACGTCCCAGCAGCGTTGCCGGGATGCGCTGGCCGTCGTGCAGGGTGACGGTGATGTCGTCGGGGCGCTTGACCGTGGCGTCGGTGGTCACGATCACGCCGTCGCGCCAATGCACGCCGGTGCTTGCGAGGCGAGGGCGCGCGTGCACGGCGACGACGCTCGCGGCGGCCATGGCAACCGCGTCGGCGAGCTGGTCGGAGATTTCCGGAAGGGTCGGCATGAAACTCACTGGAGAAATGTGGTGTGGTGCGGACGTCTGGAGCGGCGATCTGGTGCCATGTCCGCGGCCGGGCATGGCCAGCCGCTGAAACAAGGCTCACCTTCCGGCCGCGACGACAACATCGGCCAATCGGCGGGGGCAGATGACGTTGGGTAAGCGGATGTGTGGCGTGCGTTGGTGGCGAGGATGAACATTTCACGAATGCACCGCGTACCGTGCATCATGCGCCGCATCCCGCTTCTCAGCATTGCACTGCTTTCCGCCGCGCCACTGGTCGCCCAGCATCGCGCTGACAGCTCCGCTGCGACCCTGCCCATGGTGACGGTCTCCGCCACCCGCACCACCACGCCGCTGCTGCGGGCGCCGCTGGCCGTGTCGCAGGTCGGCCTCGATCGGTTGCGCACCACCGCCGGCATCGGCCTGGCCGATGCGCTGCAAGGCATTCCGGGCGTGCTGGCGACGTCACGCTCGGGCGGAGTCGACACGCGCATCACGATCCGAGGATTCGGCGCGCGTGGTGCCGGTGACCGCAGCAACGCCGGCACCATGCGCGGCATCCGCGTGATGGTGGACGGAATGCCGGAGACCGAGCCGGATGGTCGCACGAGTCTCGACATCATCGACCTCGCGACCGTGACGGGCATCGACGTCGTGCGATCCAACGCCTCGGCCATCTGGGGCAACGCAGCGGGTGGCATCATCGCGATCAACACCACGCCCGCGGCGGGCAACCTGTTCGACGTGCGCACGATGGCCGGCACCTTCGGGCTGCGCCGCATCGTTGCGCAGGCCAGCACGGGCACCGGCGAGTCGCGCCTGTACGCCAGCGCCTCGCACACCGAGCTGGATGGCTGGCGACAGAATTCCGCCGGGGAACGCTCGCTGTTCAATGCCGGCTTCCTCTCGCCGCTCGGTGATCGCACGCGCATCGCCATGCGGCTCTCGGCGAGCCGGAACAGCTTCGGCATCCCCGGTCCGCTGACGGCCGCGGATGCAGGCGCGAATCCGCGCGACGCGAACGTCACTTACCTCGCCCGACGCGAGCGGCGCGAGAACCAGGTGATCCGGTTCGGCACCACCATCGACCGTGCCATCGGCAGCAACGGCGCACTCTCCATCATGTCGTACGTGACGCCGAAGTCGCTGATTCGATCCGAGCGTGGCACGTACCGCACGTTCGATCGTGTGCATGGCGGTGGCGGCATCAACTATCGCCAGCCGCTGGGGGATCATGCGCTGCTGGTCGGCGCCGACATCCAGCATCAGGATGGTCCGGCGCGATTCTGGTCGCTCTCGGCCACGGGCGGCAGGGGCACCACACTGCAGCAGGACAGGAGCGAGCGCGCACTGAATGGAGGGGTGTTCGTGCAGGACGAGTGGAGCGCGTCGGACAAGCTCACGCTGCACATCGGTGCGCGGCTCGACGCGCTGCGCTACGGTCTCACCGACCGGATCACGCCGAAGCTCGACGCCACGCGCAGCTACTCGCAGGTCTCGCCGAAGCTTGGCGCGGCCTATCGTGCGAGCCGGAACAACATGTTTTATGCCAACGTCGGCGCCGGTGTCGAGGCGCCTGCCGGCAACGAGACCGACCCCGCGGGGACGTTCGGGCAGGACACGGTCACCGGCATCAGCCCGCTGCTGAAGCCGATCCGTTCGGTGACGTACGAGATCGGCACGCGCAACGTCATGACGACGGTGCACCCTGGCATCGTCGCGATCCGCTACGAAGCTGCTGCCTACAACACTGACGTGCGCGACGAATTAGTGCCATACCGCGGCGGTCGCTTCTACTTCAACGCGGGACGTGCGCGTCGCCAGGGCGTCGAGCTGGGTGGCGAGATCGAGTTCGAGCAGGGCTTCGCCGTCCGCAGCACGGCGACGCTGAGCCGGAATACTTACCTCGACTACATGGTGGACTCCGTGCACTACGGCCGGCCGGGGCGCCTTGCCGACTACTCGGGCAACGCAGTCGTCGGCGTGCCGCGCAGTATCGGCCTGATCGGCGCGCGCTGGGACGCCGGCGCCTCACCATTCCGCTTTGATGCGGAGATGCAGTACACCGGCAACTACATGCTGAACGATGCGAACACTGTCGAGCTGCCATCGGCCACGGTATTCAACGCCACGCTCTCCATGCGCCGCGCCGCGCCGCTCTTTCCCGGCGTCGGCATCACGGGCTTCGTGCGCATCGAGAACCTGCTCGACCGGCGCTTCATGACGTCGGGGTTTCTGAACCCCGATGTCGTTGCCGGACGTCCCGTGGCGTATGAGCCGGGCCTGCCGCGCGTGCTGATCGTCTCGCTGGGGCTGGTCCGTTTGCCCTGAACTGCACGGTCGCACGATTCGGGAAGCGCCGCACCGTGTGCAGGGCAATCATGAAGGATCACCGACTTGGAGATCATCATGAATGCTGCCAGCTTGCCCTGCATGCCCCTGCTCGAGACGATCGCGATCGACCAGACCCGCGCGGAAGCGGCGGTGCTGCGTGTCCGCGCACTGCTCGATGCCGCGGTGGACGCAGGCCGCGAGGGCCGCATCCCGCTGCAGGAACTGGCCACGGCGGTGGACATGAGCGCCGCGCACCTGCAGCGACGCTTCACGTCCATCGTCGGTGCATCACCATCGGTGTACCTGCGAAGCCGTCGCGCCGATGCATTTCGGCGGGCGCTGCGACAGTCGCAGACGGTGAGCACCGCAACGTTCGACGCCGGCTACGCAGCCTCGAGTCGCGCCTACGCCGATGCCACCAGGCACCTCGGCATGACGCCGTCGGTGTATCGCCGCGGCGGCGCCGGCGTCACGATACGCTGGGCGGCCACCGACACGCCGCTGGGCCGGCTGGTGATCGGCGCGACGGCGACGGGGCTCTGCTGGGTGTCGCTCGCCGCCAGTGACGCGACGCTCCTCGGCGAGCTCGCGACAGAGTTTCCGCGCGCCACGATCACGCACGACACCGATGAGGCGCTCGCGATGATGCTCGATGCCGTGATTGCGCGGCTGCGCGGTGATCGCGTCGCGCCGGATGTCGCCGTGGACATGCAGGTCACCGCATTCCAGCAGCGCGTGCTCGATGCGCTGATCGCAATTCCGTTCGGCGAGACGCGCAGTTATGCACAGATTGCCGCAGCCATCGGGAAGCCCGGGGCGGCACGTGCCGTCGCGAACGTCTGCGCCACCAATCGCGTGGCCGTGGTGATTCCATGTCACCGTGTCATTCACGCGGACGGCAGCATGAGCGGGTACCGCTGGGGCAACCAGATCAAGAGGGCGCTGCTGCAGGTCGAGGGCGCCTTGGTGCCGCATGGTGACGGCGCCGCGCCGGCCGCAGTGCGCAGGCGGCGCGCGTCGTGACTGACGCAGGCGCATGGTCGCGGCGCGTCCGCATCGAGCTGCCGGTGGATGTGGATGTGCGCTGGACGTTGCGCTACCTGGTGGTGCGCACGGTCGATGCGCTTGAACGCATTGATGGTGACACCTACCTCCGCAGTGTGCGCGATCACGCGACCGGCGCGCACCTGCTGCTGCAGCTGCAGCACGACGCCGCGGGCCACGCACTCATCGCGCGCACGCGGCCCGCACTGCCTGCCGCCGCAATCATCGCGATGGTTCGCCGCAGCTTCGACCTTTCCACCGATCTCGCGGCGTTCCGTGTCGTGGCCTTGCGTGACGCATTGCTGAAACCCCTGCTGCAGGCGCGCCCCTTCCTGCGCCTGCCGCAGCTGCTCGATCCGTTCGAGGGCGTCATCCGCGCCGTGCTCGGGCAGCAGGTCAGTGTGGTCGGCGCGAGCACGATGACCGATCGCCTCGTTCGCGCGTTCGGCGCGCCGCTGCCGGCCGTGCACGACGAGGCGCAATTGTTCGGGTTTCCATCACCGGCGGTACTTGCTGCCGCCGGAGCCGACACGTTGCGCACCATCGGTCTCACGAATGCGAAGGCGGCGACGCTGCACGGTGTTTCGCACGCCATTGCCACCGGTGCCATCGACCTCGATGCGTTGCGCGGCGCACCAACCGAGCAGGCCGAAGCCACGCTGATTGCCTTGCCTGGCATCGGGCCGTGGACGGCGCATTACGTGCGCATGCGTGCCCTCGGTGATCGCGATGCCTTTCCGGCGGCCGACCTTGGCGTGTTGAAGGCAATGACCATTGCAGGTGTCCAGAAGCGCGACATCATGGCGCGGGCCGAGTCGTGGCGCCCCTGGCGCGCCTATGCCACACTGCATCTCTGGGAATCGCTCGGCAAGCGCGAATGATCGCGCCGGTGCTGCAACCGATCAGCGGTTTGCCTTGGGCAACGGCATCACGACCAGCACCACGCCCAGCAGCGTCACCACGCCGGCGACCAGCATCATCGGCGTGATCACCTCGTGTCCGATCGAGGCGCCAAGCAGCAGCGCGACGATCGGATTCACGTACGCGTACGTGGCCACGTGCGATGTCTTCGCCACGCGAAGCAACCAGACGTATGCGGTAAAGCCGAGCAGGCTGCCGAACAGGATCAGGTATACGAGGGCAATCCACGAGCGCGTGGAGATGGCAGCGATGTTCACCAATGACCATTGGCCCGTGAGTGCGCAGCCCACGACCAGTACCGCGCCGGCTGACAGCATCTGCAGCGCGCTGCCCATGAAGGCGTTGTCGGGACGCGGCACTTCGCGGCCAATCACGGACCCGATGGACCACGAGATCGCGCCGATGAGGATCAACCCCATCGCGCCGACATCCAGGCTGCCTGCCTCACCGCGGAATGCCGCTGTGAGACTCGGTCCGCCAAGCAGTGCGAGGCCCACGAGGCCCAGTAAAAGGCCGAGCCATTCCTTCGGCAGCGGCATGCGGCCACCCGGACGCGAGCTCGCCGCCCCGACGATCCAGATCGGTGTCGTGGCCACGACGAGGCTCGCGACGCCACTCGCGATGCGATGCGCGCTGAAGGCGATCAGGCCGTTGCCGATCACCAGCAGCATCACACCGCCGATGATGCCGCCCTTCCAGTGTTCGCGCTTCGGTGCGGGCGTACCACCGAGGCGCAAAACCGTATACAGAATGAGACCGGCCAACGAATGGCGTGCGGCGATCATGGGCCACGGCGGTATCGTCTCGACGCCGATCTTCACGCTCAGATAGGTGCTGCCCCAGATGATGTAAAGCGCCGCGAACGCCGCCACGAGCAAAATACGGGAAGGCGGTGCAGTGCGGGCGTCGGGCATTCTACGAAGTTAATCGCCGCGACAATGTCGCAGTATCGGCTAATAGGTTTTCGGGGCGGCCAGTGGCGTGAGCCGATGCGTTGGCGCGGTGCTCGATGGCCGTTGTCCATGCTCGATCAGGTACGGCATCACATCCGCCGTTGGCAGAGGTCGTGAAAACAGGAAGCCCTGCCCGAACTTGCATCCGAGCTTCAGCAGCGCGTCGTACTGCGCTTCGTCCTCGATGCCCTCGGCCACCGTGTGCAGTCCAAGCGAGTTGCCGAGTGCGATCACGGCACTCGCGAGCGCGCTGGCACCGGGGCCACCAGCCACGCCGTGCACGAAGCTCTTGTCGATCTTGAGCACGTCCACCGGGAAACGATGCAGGTAGCTGAGTGACGAGTAGCCGGTGCCGAAATCATCGATGGCAAGACGCACGCCCAGCGACTTGAGCGACGTCAGGATGTCCACGGTCTCCTCGCTGTTGGCAAGCAGCGTGGTCTCGGTCAATTCCAGCACGAGCTGGTCGCGTCGCAGTCCCGCGACACGCAGCGCGTTCGCGACATCGTCCAGCAGGTGCTCGTCGCCAAGCTGGCGCGCGGAGAGGTTCACCGTGACGGTGACCGGGTGCAGCTCCGGCAGCGTGCGGCTCCAGTGTCGCGCATGCGCGCAGGCGTGCAGCAGCACCCAGCGCCCGATCGAGATGATCAGGCCTGACTGCTCCGCAATCGGAATGAAGTCGGCTGGTGCAATGCGGCCACGCCGCGGATGATCCCAGCGCACCAGCGTCTCCAGGCCGCTCACCTGTCGCGTCACCAGGTCCACGATGGGTTGATACTCCAGCTGCAGTTCGTTCCGCTCAATGGCGTACCGGAGGTCGGCGAGCAGGTCCAGCCGCTCCACGACTTCCTCATGCATGTGCGACTCGAAATGTTCGATGCGTGCCTTGCCGCGCTTCTTCGCGAGGTACATCGCAAGGTCTGCATTCCGCAGCAGTGCCTCGCCGTTCTCCGCGCCGGTGCTCAGCGCCACGCCGATGCTCGCCGTGACGAACGCCTCGCCCTCGTCGAGCGTGAACGACCGGGCGAATGCCGCGGCGATGCGATCGGAGACGTTCGCCATCTCCAGGCCGTCGTCCGAAAGCTCCTCCAGCAGCACGGCAAATTCGTCGCCGCCCAAGCGCGCTGCCGTGTCGCCGGCCCGGAGGCAGGCGCGCAGCCGGTCCGCGCCCTGCGTGAGCAGCGCGTCGCCCGCGGCATGCCCCATCGAGTCGTTCACTTCCTTGAAGTCATCCAGATCCAGGAAAAGAATGGCGGTGCGCAGCGCAGTGCGTGACGCGCGCAGCAGCGCCAGTTCCACGCGGTTCGTGAACAGCGCGCGATTGGCCAATCCGGTGAGCTCGTCGTGGAACGCGCGATGCACCAGCTGCTCTTCCAGCGTGACGCGATGCGTGACGTCTCGCGTGGTGAGCACCAGGCCCGTCACGTTCGGGTCGGCGAGCAGGTTGACGGCCACGTTCTCCACGCGACACCAGCTGCCCGTCGCATGCTTCATGCGCCAGTGCGCCGTGGTGGCCCGGCTGTCCGGCTTGGCCGCGTCCGACAGAAAGCCCAGCATCGAGACCACATCTTCGGGATGCACCAGCTCCCGCAGCGTCGTGCCCTCGAGCGCGTCACTCTCGTAGCCGAACACGCGCGTGATCGCGGGGCTCGCATACCGGACGATGTCGGCACCGTCGATGATCGTGATCAGATCCGTGGAGTGCTGTACGAGCGAGCGGAATCGCGTCTCGCTGGCCTCGCGTGCCTCGTCGCTGCACAGCACTGAGTCCTCGCGCACCGCGACCGCCTGTCGGACGATGACGAGCAGCGTCAGGACGACCATTCCGCAGATCAGCGCCATCACCTCCACGTCATTGGTCCGCGAGCCAAGCTCCAGCAGCATCGCGTATCCCGCCAGGATCGATGCATAGGGCAGCACGGAGTGGCGAAACAGCCGTTGTGCGCGCGGCTGGTGAATCCGGTGCAACGGACTGCGGTCGAACTGCAGCAGAAGGCCCAGGAGCACCAGCAGCGTGCCCGTGCCATTGAGCAGGATCGAAGCGGGTGTTGCGGCAAACGGCTGCCATGCGGCGCTGACGTGGCTCAGCAGCTGCACCGCGAGCCCGGCGCCGAACATACCGATGTTACGCCGGTCGGCGCGGTCGGCGAGACGGATGAACAGTGAGCCGAAGGCGACCACCGTCATCACCTGCAGCCCGGGCAGCACCACCATCAACGGTGCGGCGTGCGTCCATGAAGCGACACTGCCCTCCGGATGTGCGCGCCGCATCAGGAACCAGATGAGCATTGCCCCCATGAGCAGCGACGCCGTCAGGTCGAGCACGAGGGTGGTGCGTTCGGCAGCGCGGCGAAGGTCGGTCCGGAACAGCAGCAGGGCGGGCACCAGCGCGCACGCACCGAGCATGTGGAAGGCGAGTGCCCCGGTGGTGAAAAGCTCGGGGGACGCGGCAAACGGTCGGAACGCCCATGCGGCCTGCCCGAGCGCGAGCGCGATGAAGCCGATCGCCAGCAGTCGCCAGAAACGCCGCGTCCCGGCGCGCGCGTCGGCCGCGGCGTGCAGACAGCAGACGATTGCGTTCGTCACAGTGAGTGAAACGACCCACACGTCACCGATGCGGGTGCCGCCATCGCGGCGTGCGAGAAGTGCGATGCACGCCATCAGTGATGCGCCGACGGCAAGCGCCGCGAGCCAGCGGGTCCACGGCGGCCAGCCGGCGCCGTACAGTGACCAGCGAGGCACCGATTCAAGAGGTCGTTCCATGTGCCCTAGGGTCGGCGCGTACGCGCCATGCCTGTAGCCGCCGCGCCCATCCTGATGGCATCGGAAACGCGACAGCTGCAATTTTAGTACTATCAGGAGGGCCGCCCGTCGGTCCGGACCTTTGCGCCTGGTCTCCATGTGCCGGCACAGGTTCCCAGCCTCCTCCCGCCCTGCAATGAAGAAGTCCACCAACATCAAGCTGCTGTTCGTGAATTCCATCGTGCTCGGTGTCTCGGGTTGCGACTCCGAGCCGCCGCCGGTGGACCCGTGCAACACCACCACCTTCAACGCGCAGGCCTGCGAAGTGGCGGTGCAGAACAAGGGCTACAACTACCACGGCGCCTGGGTGCCCATGGTATATCCCAGCCCATACCTGTTCTACTACGCCGGCTTCACACGAGCCCTCGGCGCCGGTCGGCCGGTGTATGCGGCACCGGCCTCGGTGTACGCGGGCAATTACCGGTCGCTCGACGCGCGCGCCTCGACCTACGCCGCGCGTGTCGCGCCAGCCGGTACGGCTCTCTCGCCGCGTCGCATGTCGTCCATCCTCCGCCGGCCGGCGTCCATCGCACGCGGTCGATCGGGCTCCACGGTGCGTCGCGGCGGCTTCGGCTCCATCGGCCGCGGACGCTCGTCGTTCGGTGGCTGAGCGCATGCGACGACTGATCTGGCTGGCGCTTGCGCTGGCCGCGTGCACCAGCGACGCAGACAAGGCGCGCGAGCGCGAGGCGGCCATGATCGAGCAGGCGACGGCCGATGCGGCGGCTGAACTGGTGTTCATGGAGGACTCGCTGAAGCTCGCCGCCTCCATCACCATCGACACGGTCCGCAAGGTGGAACGGCGCGACCGCTACAGCACGAGCGACGACGACGACGACACCAGCGGTCCGCGCTTCGAGGCCGTCGCAGCCAACGGACAGGTGTGCCTCGTCACGCCGGCGCGCTTCACGACGCTCGTCGTGGGCGACACGCTGTCGTGCCAGTGGGGCCCACGCGAGTGAAGCGTGTCACGCACCCGGTTCGCGCTGACTGGCAGCAGAAGGTGGAAGCGCTGGGACTGGCCTGGCACTCGGCCAAGGGCGCGTACTGGAACGAGTCGGCGTACTACTCGTTCACGATGGACGAAGTGCTGAAGCTGGAGCACGCGACCAACACAGTGCATGCCATGTGTCTCGAGGCCGCGCAGCACATCATTGATCAGCGGCTGTTCCTGAAGCTTGGCATTCCGGCGCACGTCATCCCGCTCATCGAGGCGGCCTGGGAACAGGAGCCGCCCTCCATCTACGGTCGCTTCGATTTCGCATACGACGGACTCGGGCCGCCGAAGCTGCTGGAGTACAACGCCGACACGCCCACGTCGCTCGTCGAGGCGAGCGTGGTGCAGTGGTTCTGGTTGCAGGAGTGCTTTCCTGACAAGGACCAGTTCAACTCCATTCATGAGCGGCTGATCGAGCAGTGGAAGGCGCTGCAGCTCTTCCTGCAGGGCGACCGGCTGCACTTCGCGGGCATGGACGACATCGAGGACGGCATGACGCTGGCATACCTGCGCGACACCGCGCAGCAGGCCGGCATTGCGTGCGAGACGCTCACGATGGACCAGATCGGCGTCACGACCGACGGCTACTTCACCGATGCCGACGACCGCGTGATCGAGTCCATCTTCAAGCTCTATCCGTGGGAATGGATCGTCGCCGAGGACGAGCGATTCGTGCAGGCGCTGCTGCGGACCGGCACGCGCATGCAGTGGATCGAGCCGGTGTGGAAGATGCTGCTCTCCAACAAGGGACTGCTCGCCGTGCTCTGGGACCTGTTCCCCGAAAGTCCTTACCTGCTGCCCGCCTCGCTCGACATCGCCGAGACGCTCACGTGGGATGCCTATGTGCGCAAGCCGCTGTTCTCGCGCGAAGGGGCGAACGTGACGGTCACGATGTTCGACCAGACGCTCGTGGAGTCACAGGGCGACTACGGCGAGGAGGGCTACGTCTACCAGTCGATGGCATCGATTCCGAATTTTGACGGACGCCATCCAGTGATCGGATCGTGGGTCATTGGACAGTCGGCGGCAGGCATCGGCATCCGCGAGTCGAAGCGGATCATCACGGACAACCTGTCGCAGTTCGTGCCGCACACCATCGAGGGGTGATGTAGATCAGTCCCGGCGACTCGCGGTCGTCAGCGACGGGCCCTGATGACCGCGAGTCGCCGGGACTGCGGCGCATGTCAGCGCGCGCCGGCAGGCACCGCGCCGAGTACCTGCACCAGGCGTAAGGCCGCCGCGCGGAGATCTGCCGCCGGTGCGACCAGCGACAACCTGAAGTACCGCGCGCCTGCCGCACCGAAGGCGAGGCCCGGCGTCATCATGACCTGCGCGTCCACGAGCAACCGCTCCACCGCGTCCCACGGCTCCACGCCATCGGGCAGCGGCAGCCACGCATACATCGCGGCATGCGGCGCAGTCGCATGCCAGCCGCCCTGCTGCAGTGCCTCGTACAGCGCATCGCGCCGCGTCTGGTACTCGGCGATGATCGGCACCGTCAGTGCGCGCACGTTGTCCAGCGCATACGCCGCCGCATGCTGGGTCGGCATCGACACGCCGTAGCCCACGTTGGAGCGGTAGGCGAGCAGCGCGTCCAATGCATCGCTGCGACCCACCACGAAGCCCACGCGCATGCCGGCCATGTTGAACGTCTTGGAGCAGGAGTGGAACTCGACCGCCACATCCCGGCTACCCGGCACCTGGAACACACTCGGCGCGACATGCCCGTCGAATGTGAGTTCGGAGTACGCGAGGTCGTGCATCAGCACCAGGTTGTGCGCACGCGCGAACTCCACGAGCGCCGCCATGTCCGCCAGCGTCGTCACGGCGCCGGTGGGATTGTTGGGATAGTTGGCGATCAGCACGCGTGCGCGCTTCAGCACATCGGCCGGGATGCTGGCCAGGTCCAGCTGCCAGCCGCGCGCCGGATCCATGGGCACCATGTGCACCTCGGCGCCATGCATCAGCGGCGCGCGCACGTACACTGGATAACTGAGCGACGGGGCCAGCACCACGTCACCCGGGCCGCAAAGCGCCGACAGCATCTCGGCAATGCCTTCCTTCGAGCCGGCCAGCACGACGGTCTCCGTCGCTGGCGAGAGCTCGACGCCGAAGCGCATCGACATGAAGTCCGTCGCCGCCTTCAACAGTCGTGCGCTGCCCCGGAACGGCGGATAGGCGTTGGTCGGGCTGTCCAGTGCCGCTTGGCGAAGCGCCTCGAGAATGGGCGCCGGCGTCGGCTGGTCCGGGCTGCCGATGCCAAGGTCCAGGAACGAATGCCCTGCGGCACGAGCCGCGACCTTGCGACGTTCCAGTTCCGAGAAGACGTACGGTGGAATGGCTGCGAGGGTGGGCAGGATGTGCACGGAAACGGATTTGACGGTGAAGGAAGCGCGCGCCGGGTGCCGTGCGTCGCGGACGTGATGAACGATTGAGTGCGACCATCTGCGGCGTGCGTGTGCAGCGCTGCGTTCCGGTGAGCGAAGAATGACGAGTCACAAGCCGCAAGGAAAGCCGGTGCACCATGCCGTGACCGCACGTGGATATCGCCTGTCGGCCTGCGCTCGACGACATGTCAGCGCCTCGCGATCGCGCCGCGCATGATCGCACTTGCAAGTGGCACGGCTCGGTCCCGCCGGCGCGGGGTAACCTCGCTGATGCGTGCGTTCCAGATTCTGCTGCGAGTCCTGCCACTCCTGCTCAGCTTTCGTCGAGACCAGCGCCGATGGCTGCTTTCAGGCAAAGGGCTGCCGCGCACCCAGGCGTTCCACGCCGCGCGTGCGGAACGCATGGTGCACACATTGGCGTCGCTCGGCCCCACGTTCGTGAAGTTGGCGCAGCTCTTCGCCGGCCGTGCCGACATCATTCCCGAACCGTACGTCAGCGCCATCGGCACGCTCACCGATCGCGTGCCCGGCGTAACTCCGGAAAAGATTCGCGCGAGCCTCATCGACAGCTACGGCGCACCACCGGAGACGGTCTTCGAGTGGTTCGACGTGGTGCCACTCGCTGCCGCGTCGCTGGGCCAGGTGCACCGCGCACGCGTGGATGGCCGCGAGGTGGTGGTGAAGGTGCTGCGCCCCGGTGTCGAGCAGCTGGTCGCGGGCGACATTCACGCCGCGCGGCGCATCCTGGACCTCGTGGCCTCGCGCCTCAACCCGCCGCATGTGGCCGGCCTGCGCACGGTGCTCGATGAGTTCGAGAAGCGCGTCGCCGACGAGATGGACTTCCGGCAGGAGGCGCGCTACGCGCAGCAGGTGCGGCGCAACTTCGCGAACAGTCCCAGTATCCGCATTCCCGAGGTGATCGACGCCTACACGCGCCAGCGTGCGCTTGTGCTGGAATTCATTGACGGACGTCGCGTGGACCAGCTGGGCGACTGGATCACCACAGGCCGCGTGCAGGCAGACGACGTGCTGCGCTCCGTGATGGAACTCTACGTGCAGATGATGATGGTGGATGGGCTCTTCCACGCCGATCCGCATCCCGGCAACGTGTTCGTGGACACGCAGGGACGTCTCACGCTGCTGGACTTCGGCATGGTGGTCGAGGTGCCGGTCGCCACACGCCGCACGCTGGTGCAGACGGTGTTTGCCTCCATCCGCGGCGACGTCGAGCAGGTGGTCGATGGCTTCTACGCACTGGGCCTGATCGAACCGGGCGCCGATCGCGCCACGATCGTCACGCTCGCCACGCAGCTCATCGAACTGGCCAACGAACGCACGACGGCGGTCGAGCGCATCGAGCGCGTCACGCGACTGGCCGAGGATGTGATGGCCACGCTGTACGACTTCCCGGTGTTGCTGCCGGGCGACATGGTCTACTTCGCACGCACCGCCGCACTGATCGAGGGGCTGGGCGTTCGCTACGACGCGCGCTTCAACGCGATCAGGTTCGCCACGCCGATCGTGCTGCGACTGCGTCGCGAGATACTGTCGTCGCTCGGCGAGCCGCTCGGTGGCGAGCGCGATGTCGCGACTGCCATCGGTGCGACGCTCGGCTCGCTCGTCGCCATTGCGCGCCGCGCCGGCCGCGAGGTCGTGACGACGCTGGCGGCACAGCTCATTCCCGTGTTCACGTCGAAAGCGCCGTGAGGCGCGCCGTCACCGGCTGAACGCCCGCGTCATCGACCCGCCGTCGGCACCGGTCGCTTCACGTCTACGGTGATCGTGCCGGGAATGTCCGGCAGCACGGCGTGAATGGAAGGCGAATTGACCTGCATGATGCTCGCACTGGCTGCCAGCGGCATGGCCTGTAGTACCGCTGACATCGGCGTGGCACAAAGCGGCATCGTCGTCGCTGCCCGCAATGCGTGCGCGGGCGCTGCTGGTCGCGGCGCACTTATGTCGCCCACTTCCAGCAGGTCCGCCAGCTGGTACGACGTGACGGGTTTCGAGTACAGGTACCCCTGCCCGTAGTCGCAACCGAGGTTCAACAGGTCCCATTCCTGTTCCGCGCGCTCGACGCCCTCGGCCACCACCTTCAACTTCAGTGAGCGACCCAGCGCGACCACGGCCGACGCGAGCGCGCGTCCGTTCGCTCCCGTGTCCATGCCGGTCACGAAGCTGCGGTCGATCTTCAGCACGTCCAGTGGATACTGCGACAGGTAACCGAGCGACGAGTAGCCCGTGCCGAAATCGTCGATCGCGAGGCGAACGCCCAGTGCGCGAATGCGATGCAGCAGTGCCAGCGTATCGGAATTGCGGCCTGCGAGCATGCTCTCCGTCAGCTCCAGCACCAGTCGCTGCGGGTCGAGTTGCGTCGTCTCCAGCGTTTCGCGCAGCACGTCCACGAAGTTGCCGTCCACCATCTGCCGCGCCGAGAGGTTCACGGTGACCGTCACCGGCTGCTGGCCTGGCGGCACCGGCCACTTCGTTGCCGCCAGCGCTGCCGTCTTCAGCACCCAGGCCCCGATCTCGACGATGGTGCCCGTCTCCTCGGCCAGTGGAATGAAATCGCTTGGCGGCACGAGGCCGCGGAACGGGTGCTGCCAGCGCACCAGTGCCTCGGCGCCGATGATCTGCTGCGTGCTCAGTTCCACGATCGGCTGGAAGACCAGCGACAGTTCCTGCCGCTCGAGCGCCTTGCGCAGGTCGGCTTGCAGCTCGATGCGATCCAGCACTGCCGCATGCATGCCGCTTTCATACAGCACCGCGCACGACTTGCCGCGCGCCTTGGCGTGATACATCGCCACGTCGGCGTTGCGCAGCACCTCGTCAGCCGACTGCTGCGGCTGCGCACGCGCGATGCCGATGCTCGCGCACAGGTTCACGTCCTTGCCTTCCACCTGCAGCGGACGGCCCAGCGCCGCCGTGATGCGCGCCGCCACGTCCATCACCTCACCTTCGCCACGCACCTGTTCCAGCAGGATCGCGAACTCGTCGCCACCGAAGCGCGCCGCGGTGTCACTGTCGCGAAGGCAGGTGCGCAACCGGTTTGCGGTTTGTACCAGCACGGCATCACCCGCGGCATGGCCCAGCGAATCGTTGATTTCCTTGAAGTTGTCCAGGTCGAGGAAGACCACGGCCACTTCGTCGTTCGAGCGCTCGGCACGGCCAAGCCCGTGCGCCACGCGATCCTGAAACAGCGCGCGATTCCCAAGCCCCGTCAGCGGATCATGCAGCGCCTGGTGGCGCAGATGTTCCTCAAGCGTGACACGCTCCGTCACGTCACGGATCGTGAGCACGATGCCGTTGACGTTCGCGTCGGCGAGCAGGTTCGTCGCAACGGTTTCGGTGCGCATCCATTCACCGTCGACGCGGATCATGCGGCACCCGATGTGGCTCAGCGTCGAACTACCCATCAGGGACGCGGAAAAGTGTGCCTCGTACGCGGGGCGGTCCGTCTCGTGCACCAGCTCGGCCAGTGTGTGATTCACCATCCGTTCACCGGGCGTGCCGAACACACGCTCCGCCGCTGGACTGACGTAACGGATGATGCCCAGCGGATCCAGGATCGCGAACACGTCCGACGAGTGCTGCACCAGCGAACGGTATCGCGCCTCCGTCTCCTTCACCGTCCGCTCCATGTAGAGCCGCATGTTCTCGCGCACCACGGTGACCTGCCGGCCCATGACCAGCATGGTCAGCACGATCGCGCCGATGACGAGGTCGGTGATGTGTGTCGATCCGCGCAGCGCCATGGTGAAGAGCAGGCCATACCCCAGCGCGACGGCCATGTACGGCACGATGCTGAACCGTGCACGCAGCACGATTCCGCGCCGCGCCGGCACGGTGCCCTGCGCATCTGCCCAGCCCACGCTGGCGCCAAGCGCCATGAGCAGGTAGCCACCAACGCGCAGCACGTCGATGACCGGTGCCACCTGGGGTGGATCGGCCAGGCTCGATGCGCTCCAGCCGACGTTGGCCAGGAATGAGACCAGCAGGCCCGTGGCGAGCCACCACGTACTGCGTCGGAGCGTCGTGCCGGCATCCTGCAGCAGCATCGATGAAACCACGACGAGCGTGATCAGGTCCAGGCCGGCGTAGATCGTGTAAAGGGCGATGTCCTCGCGTTCGCGCGAGCCATCGAGCACCGGGGTGAGCACGAAGTGCCACAGTACCATGCTCGCGGCGGCGAGCACCGTCAGCGCGTCGAGCGTGAACTTGATCGCGTCGGCACGTGATCGGGCGCCGCGCGGGAACGTCAGCACCGCCGCGAGCCACAGTGGCGTGATGACCAGCTGCGGCACTCGGCTCCAGCGATCGTGCATCGTGGTGTGCTTCGCAACGTCGAAGTACGTCCAGCCGCCATCGCCCAACGCCTGCACCAGCAGCGCCAGCGAGACGAGACTCCATGCGAGTCGTGTCCGTGCCTCGCTCGTGCGACATGCCGCCGCGCCCGCGAACCACGCCGCGCCGAGGCTTGGCGGCACCAGCATCACGTGCAGCAGCGCCTGCGGCGCGTCGAACAGCAACAGTGCCGCGTAGAGCAGCGCGAACCCGATTGCGGCGCGCACGCATCGCTGCGCGCGTGGTTCGAGCGTCTGCAATCGCTGCGTCGTGCGGACGATCGGGTTGAGCAGTTGTGTCGTATGCATGGCGGTGCGGAGACCAGACCAGGTGGAACTCGCGGCGGGGTGGGCGCGGGTACCATTTCTCCCAGCAGGACACGTCCCGATGGCATTTGTAACAGTTCCGCCGGGGCGACCGGCGTCGCGGCCGCGTCCAGTTGGCTGCATTGCCGCCTCGCCTCGCCGGGTTTGTACCACGAAGGCGGCAGCAAAGGCGTGAAGCATTCCGTACTCGCGGTGTAGAAGGTGGCCGAGTGATATTGGTTCTTCCCGTTTCGTCCCGACCCGGACTGCCGCCATGCCCCTGACGCACATCGCCCTCGCCGCGACCCTCGCGCTCTCCGCGCCCGTGGGTGATCCGTGGGCTGTCATGACGCCCGCGCTGCTCGGCAGCATCACGGCTACTGGCAGCGGCACCGCGGCTGATCCGGTCGTGATTGACTGGCGCACCCTCGGCGGCATGAATCCGCAGACCGGTGCTGTGGCGCCCGCATTGCGCGCACTGAGCGGGCAGGTCGTCCGCATTGCGGGCTACGTGGTGCCGCTGGACGACGCGAGCCAGGAGGATGCGGAATTTTTGCTGGTGCCGTACTATGGCGCCTGCGTGCACACCCCGCCGCCGCCGCCCAACCAGATGGTGCTGGTCGAGATGGACGGTCGCCGGAAGGTGCGCCTGGATCTGTTCGAGGCCATCTGGCTCGAGGGCACGCTGGGTATCGATCTGGTGGAGAGCCTCTACGGCACCGCCGGATTCACCATCAAGGGCTTGAAGGTGTCGCCGTACGTGAAGAAGTGACCGCGGCGGGACGTCCGGGCGCCGCGATCGCGATTGACGGGCTGCAGTTCTCGTATGGCAGCGGGCCGCGTGTGCTGGACATCCCGTCGCTGGTCATCGACCGTGGCAGCCGCGTGTTTCTGCATGGTCCGTCGGGCTGCGGCAAGACCACGCTGCTCGGATTACTTGCCGGCGTGCTCCACGCCACGAATGGCTCGGTGCGTGTGCTGGATCGCGACATGAACGCCATGTCGGGTGGTCAGCGCGACGCCTTCCGGGCGGAACACATCGGCTACGTGTTCCAGCAGTTCAACCTGATTCCGTACCTCAGCGCCTATGACAACATCGCGCTGCCGTGCCGGCTCGATGCAGGCCGGCGTGCGCGGCTCGGCGCCGTCAGCATCGATGCGGCCATTCGCGATGTCGCAGCGCAACTGGACATCACTGCGCTGCTGCATCACTCGGCGACGGCTTTGAGCGTGGGCCAGCAGCAGCGTGTGGCCGCCGCTCGCGCACTGCTCGCTTCGCCGGAACTCGTGATCTGCGACGAGCCCACATCGTCGCTCGACACCGATCGGCGCGATGCCTTCCTCGCATTGCTCGCCCGAAGCGTCGCACAGGCCAACGCGACGCTGCTGTTCGTGAGTCACGACAAGTCGCTGGGTGCGCGGTTCGATGTGCAGCTCTCGCTGCCATCACTGAACCGCGCAACACGACTGGACGCTGCATGAACGTGCTGTTGGCGCTCGCCTGGCGTTCGCTCCGCAACCGGCCCGTCACGTCGCTGCTCACGGTCGCTGCCGTGGCGCTGAGCATCACGCTGCTGCTTGGCGTGGAGCAGGCCCGCCGCGGCATGCGCGAGAGCTTCACGGGTACGATCAAGGGCACGGACCTGGTCGTCGGCGCGCGCGGCGGCACGCTGCAGCTGCTGCTTGGCGCCGTGTTCGGCATCGGCGCGCCCACGGGCAGCGTGCCATACGAAGTGTACGAAACGTGGACGAAGCATCCTGCCATCAAGTGGACCGTACCGCTGGCGATCGGCGATTCGTATCGCGGGTTCCGCGTGCTCGGCACCACGCCGGCGCTGTTTCGGCATTGGCGCTATCGCAGTGCGGGCACGCTGTCGTTCGCCGCGGGGCACGTGATCGCGACGCCGCGTGACGTGGTGCTGGGCAGCGAGGTTGCCGCGACGCTCGGGCTTCGCATGGGCGACTCCGTCACCGTGGGCCACGGACTCAATGCCGTCGCGGGCCTCGGCGATCACGAGGCGCACCCGTTCACGGTCGTGGGCATTCTGCAACAGACCTCCACGCCGCTGGACCGCGCGCTCTTCGTCACGCTCGACGGCATCGAGGCGATGCACGAAGCGGGGGCCGCCGCCAATGGAGGCATGCCCGGCGCAATGCCCGGCGCTGCACCGGGTGCCATGCCCGGCGCTGCACCGCCCGTGATGCCGGGAGCCGCACCGCCGTCGATGCCCGGTGCTGCGGCTCCAGCAGCGACGCCCGGCGCTGCATCGCCAGAATACATCCCGCCGACGAACATCTTCCAGGATCAGCCGCGCGCACTCAGCGCCTTCCTCGTGGGCACGCGCACGCGCTACGAAACGCTGCGCCTGCAACGCGAAATCAATCAGTACAAGGCCGAGCCGCTGACGGCGGTCATTCCCGGCGTCACACTCGGCGAGCTCTGGCGTACGCTGGGCACCGTGGAAGGTGGGCTGCGCCTGGTCGGCGCGCTGACGATCATCGTGGGGCTGATCGGCATGCTGGTGGCGCTCTACTCCTCGCTCGAGGCGCGCCGTCGCGAGATGGCCGTGTTGCGTGCCGTCGGCGCTCGTCCCTCGATGATCGTCAGCCTGCTCGTCCTCGAGAGTGGAATGCTGACGCTGCTGGGTTGTGCACTGGGTGTCGCACTCACCATGGGCGGCTTCGCGCTGGCACAAGGCACGATCGAGGCTCGCACAGGGGTTCACATCGCGGTGCAGGTGCCCGGCGCGCTCGAGTGGACCTACATCGGCATCGTGCTTGCTGCCGGCGTGCTGGTCGGACTGGTGCCTGCATGGCGGGCGTATCGCAGCTCGCTGGCCGATGGGTTGAGTCCGCGGCTGTAGCCCAACATGCGCTTGGCTGGCGTTGCCGCCGCGGATCAGGTCTTCGCTGGGCAATCACCCGACGGCGAGGGGACAACCGAACCACGCCTGCACCAGCGCGTGTGACCGCGGTGGCAGTCCCTCGTCCTGCGGGTGTCTGTGCAGCCGGTTGACGATCGTCGACCACCACTGTCCGTGACGATGCCGCGTGTTGAAGTGATCCCGAGCATTTCACCGCGGTAGGCCGGGTCGTCTGCCCATCGGGGAGGCGGTCCGGCTGTGTTTTTTGTACCTCGTGAGAGCATGATATCAGCAACGCATGACGTCGCAGCATCGTACGTTCGGGTCTGACACCGACTACCGAGGCTTCTGCATGACGTTGTTCGTTCGCCGACTCTCGCTCGCTGCCGTCGCCATGGCGCCGGCACTGCTCACCGCCCAGCGTCCGGCCGAGGCGCCGACCGCGCCGAACACCATGGCGCGCCCCATTCCGCAGGACCAGTGGCCCGCCTGGGTGCGACGCACGCCCGTGACCGATCCGGTGCTGCTACGCATCATGAACGAAGGCATGCAGCAGTCCAAGGCCGCCGACCTGGCGCAGGTGCTCACCGACTCCATCGGCTCGCGGCTCACCGGCTCTCCCGGCTTCATGGCCGCCGGCGACTGGCTGGTGAAGCAGTACGCAGGGTGGGGCATCGCGGCACGCAAGGAGAATTGGGGCACCTGGAGCGGCTTCAAGCGAGGCGCGCTGCATGTGGACCTCGTGGCGCCTCGCACGCGCACCCTCGAGGCCACGATGCTGTCGTGGAGTCCGTCCACCAACGGCGCTGTCACTGGTGACGTGGTGGTGCTGCCCGACTTCGCGACGCCCGACGCAGCGCATGCCTGGCTGATGGCCACGCGCGGCAAGTTCGTGATGATCAACGCGCCCAACATCACCTGTCGCAGCAACGCACAGATGGCGGAATTCGCGACACCGGAAACGATGACATCGATGCGTGCGCAGCAGGATTCGTTGCGCGTTGGCTTCAATACCCGCAACGTCGCGGCGGCAGGATTGCAGGACAGCCTCAAGCTGTATGGCGCCGCCGGCGTGGTCACGTTCGGCTGGTCAAACTATCCCGGCATCAACAAGGTGTTCGGCTCGCCGCGTCAGCGTGTGCCCACTTTCGACCTGAGTTGCGAGGACTACGGCCTCGTCTATCGCCTCGCGACGAAGAATCAGGGCCCCAGGCTGCGCGTCGACCTGCAGAGCGAGTTCCTCGGCGAGGTGCCGGTCGGCAACGTGCTCGCGGAGATCAAGGGTACGGGAAAGAAGGCGAGCGAGATCGTGATGCTGTCGGCGCACATGGATTCATGGGAAGCCGGCAGCGGCGCAACGGACAACGCCACGGGCACCATCACGATGCTCGAGGCCATGCGCATCCTGAAGCGCGCAGGCGTCGCGCCGAAGCGCACCATCATCGCCGGTCACTGGGCGGGCGAAGAGCAGGGGCTGAACGGCTCGCGCTCGTTCGTGAAGGATCATCCTGAGGTGGTCGCGAAGCTGCACGCGCTCTTCAACCAGGACAACGGCACCGGGCGCATCGTTGGTCTTTCGGCCAGCGGCCTCGTTGGCGCCGACACGGTGCTGCGAAATTACCTCAGCCAGCTGCCCAGCGACTTCACGCAGTGGATGCGGTACGGCGGCGTGGGGACGCCGGGCACCGGTGGCACCGATCATGTGAGCTTCGTCTGCGCCGGCGCACCGGGTTTCAGCTTCAATGCACTGTCGTGGGACTATGGCTCCACGACCTGGCACACGAACCGTGACACTTTCGACAAGATCATCGCAGACGACCTGAAGCATAATGCGACCTTGACCGCGATGATGATCTATCTCGCGAGCGAGGATCCGACCTTCATGCCGCGCACCCAACTCGCGACGTTGCCCGCTGGTCCGAGCGGCACGCCCGGCACCTGGCCGACCTGTGTCGACGGTATCCGGAACACCAACGGTTATCGCCGGTAGTACACGATGCGCGGAGGGGAGTCCGCGCAAACCTCCTGGGTGGGAGTGGGGTCGGTTGCCGCAAGGCAGCCGGCCCCGTTTGTTTTTGCATCTTGAATGCATGGGCGCTCAAAGCACGGTTGACTAAAACGAGGGGCCGGCTGCGTGATGCAGCCGGCCCCTCGTCATGTTTCTGCCTGCTGCGTCAGCGCGTTACGGCACCGGCGTCATGGCCGGCTTCACCGTCGGATAGGCCACGCCCAACTGCTCGAGATAGGATTTGAACTTTGTCGAGTCGTAGTAGAGCTTCCGCATCTCGGGGCGGTAGCGCGCCATGATTTCGGCGTTCAGCCAGGTTGGCGGACCGTCGTTCGGGCCCAGGAAGGAGACGTACTTGATCGTCTTCGTCTGGACGTTGTTGAAGTACTCCCATGCATCAGCCACGATCTTCGGCTCGGTGAGCAGGTCGATCAGCGTCATGGCCTGCACTTTCGCACCGGCCACCGCGCCCTGATGCGCGATCGGCGTCGCCATCGCGATGCCATTGGCCCAGTTGTGTCCCGGCGTACCCGGAATGTTCGACGGAAAGCGCAGCGTGATCGTCGGAACGTTCCAGCTCACGTCGCCGATGTCGTCGCTGCCGCCACCGAACGCCACCAGGCTGCGCGCCGGACCTTGCAGCGGACGCACCTGCGTCACCAGCCCGTTCTGCGCCACGCCGAGTTCACGCTGCAGTCCTTTCGCGAGCGCCTGGTCGGCATCGCTCCACTTCGGCAGCCCCACCGTTTCGATGTTCGCCTGCATCGCCTCGGCCACCGGCTTGCTGAAGTGTCCGGGCCATGCTGAACCAAGGATCACCACTGTGTCCAGCGTCGTCTCGGTCATCATCGCGGCACCGGCCGCAATGCGCTTGCCCGCGTTGAACATGTCCTGCACATGCTGATAATCGCGCTCGCGAAAGTAGAACCAGATCGACGCGGTGCTCGGCACCACGTTCGGCTGGTCACCACCATCCTTGATCACATAATGCGAGCGCTGGCCCGGCTCCATGTGCTCGCGATGAAATTCCCAGCCCTGGCCCATCAGCATTACCGCATCCAGCGCCGACTTGCCGCGCCACGGTGCGCCCGCCGCATGCGCCGAGCTGCCCTTGAAGCGGAATTCAGCGGACACGATCGCCAGTGATGACGACTGGCCCCAGGTCACGCCCATGTCGTTGCCGACATGGGTGAACAGCGTCACGTCCACGTCCTTGAACACGCCGGCGCGAACGAAGTGCGCCTTGCCTGCCACGGCTTCCTCGGCCACACCGGGCCAGATGACCAGAGTGCCCGGCATCTTGTCGCGCATCATGATTTCCTTCACTGCCAGCGCTGCCGCGATGTTCACGGCCTGACCCGAGTTATGGCCTTCGCCATGCCCGGGGGCACCCTGCACCTGCCAGCTGCGATACGCTGTGGCCGGCGTCTGGTTGGACTGCGGAATGCCGTCGATGTCCGAGCCGAGCGAAATCACCGGCTTGCCGCTGCCCCAGCGTGCCACCCAGCCCGTCGGCATGCCCGCCACGTTGCGCTGAATCGTGAAGCCATTCTTCTCGAGCAGGCCCGTCAGGTACTTCGACGTCTCGAACTCCTGCATGCCAAGTTCGCCGTACGAGTAGATCTGGTCGATGATCTCCTGCACCAGCTTGGCGCGGGCCTCGACCTTGCTTGCGGCCTCGGCCTTGAGGCGCACGATGCGGGGATCCTGCGGTGGCCGCGGTGCCGACGGCGCGGGTGTGATGGAGTCCTGGGTATCCTGAGCTTCGGTTTGGCCGGCGCTCAAAAGAAACACGGCCGCAGCCGCACACAGCAGGGAAGGACGGAATCGCAGCATCAGCGCACTCGGGTGGGGGCGGTGTCAGGCGGACCGAGCCTGACAGGTTTTCAGCCATGCAGGGCCAACATCACCTGCTACGCGCCAGCACGCACGCCGTTCGTGATATCACGCTATCAGTTGTTGCACCCGCGCGGTCACGATCGAGTACCTTCCGATTGCTGAGTCACTCCGAGCTGCCGCCACTGTGCGCCCGTCGAGTTGCTATGCACCGACGAGGAGATGCCGGATGGCCCGTACGTTACCAATCGCCCGCGACCAGTTCGTGGCCGCAATTGCCCGTGACACGCACGCCGTGGAGCAGCCGCGGCTCGTGGCCGTGCTGGACGCCCTGATCGCCTGGAGCAACAAGCATCCCACGCTGCTCAAGTTCCGCGAGGAAGAGGACACGCCGGGCACCATTGCCTTCGAGCGCGTCGGCTCCAAAATGATCGTCTGGGCCGCATCCCCGCGCCGACAGGACGTTCCGCGCCTTGAACTGGTTCCCAAGTCCGCAAAGTCGATCTCGGCCGAGAATCGCGAGAAGCTTGTGAATACCCTGAACGCGCACATGCGCGAGCCGCTGCTGCCCGACGAGAAGCTGCGTATCGGCTTTTCTGCTTTGAAGAACGCTGCCGCACTGGCCGCGATCCAGACGGCTGTCGAGCAGGTCATCGCCCCCGCCTGAACCTGAGGCGTGCGCCGTCAAGCATGGTGCTTGCACTAGCGCTCGATGTCCGGCGCGAGGTGCCGGACGGCAGGGGCGTGCACGGTGACACGTTGCCGCGTGCCCTGCGTTCCCGGACTCGGAGCACTGTCCCATGTCTTTTTTGATATACCTGCTGGGTTTTGCACTCGTCACGGGTGGCATCGCGTGGGGATTGTCGGTTGCTGGCGTGCCGACGCTCTATATCGCGATTGCCTGTGTGATCCTGGTCGGCATCGGCGTCCTGAGCGGCGTCAGCAAGACGCGCATGAAGGATCCGCCGAGCAACTGAGTCTGTCAGTATCGCACGATGCGACATGAGAACGCCCGCACGCCAGCAATGTGGCGGCGGGCGTGAATGGTTGTGCTGGTGCGCGCCTTGTGCACCGCAGTCTGACAGCGTGCTGCTGGTGATCAGGCGGCGTCGCTCCGTCCATTCGCATGGTCACCTCCCTCCGCCCGCGTGTTGGTCGTACAGCGGAGGCGCGCTACGCATATCTCAAGAACAGTCTTCGGTGCCGCTACTCCGTCAGCTGCACGCTCGCCTCGCCATCCACCACCGTCTTCCCGCGCTCGTTCCTGATCGTCGTCGCCAGCGTCATCCGTCGCTTGGCCACGTCGATCGCCGTGATCTCGACCTGCGCGGTCACGGTGTCGCCCAGCTTCACCGGGCGCAGGAAGCGCAGCGTCTGGCCCAGGTAGATCGCGCCAGGACCGGGCAGCTGCATCGCGAGCACAGTCGATAGCAGACTGGCCGTGAGCATGCCATGCACGATGCGCTCGCCGAACGAAGACGCGGCCGCCGCATTCGTGTCCACATGCACCGGGTTGTGGTCACCCGTGAGCGTCGCGAACGTCATCACGTCGGCCTCGCTGATCGTGCGCACCAGCGTAGCGACCTGTCCGATGGTGAACGAATCGATTGTCACGCAGTCAGGATGTGCATGCTTTCGTGCATCATCCCGCACATCGTCGCGCGCATCGTCACGGGCTCACCGCGTCGGTGCGCCAGCCACCAGAATCGCGCCTGTCGGCTGCGGCGAACCACCTGTCGGCTCCTCGGTGATCGCGATCGCGGCCAGTTCACGCTCGGCGAGTGCGTAGGTCGCCTGCACCACGGCCCGACCGCTTGCATCGGTATTGAACGTGCCCGCGCTGATCTTCTCCGCCTTCGCCGTCACCAGCCAGAGCTGATAGGTGCGGCCCGGCTGCACCGGCTTCAGGTCGTGTGTCACCAGCGTCCAGCGATTCGCCATACGGTCCCAGAACATCTTCGCGCCAGGCGGCAGGTTCGACGTCGAGGCCAGCTCCACCACCGTCACCTTCGCACCGCTCATTGCCGCCACCAGGCTGTCGCGTGCGGCCAGCTGCTGCTCGAGCTGCGTCGTGGACTGCGTCATGGTCTGCAGCGCAGCCTGCGCGTCGTTTCGCGCCTGCAATGCATCCTGCAGGCGCAGCACCGAGAGCACGAACATCACGCTTGCCGCCGCCGCGAACAGCGGCGCGATGCGCTGCACCAGCGTAAGACGCGCGGGCACGAAGACCTCGCGCACGATGGGGCGCGACTCCGGCGTCACGAGCGTCAGCACGGGTGCCGATGGGGATGACGATGCCGATCCCGCCGACGATCCCACATACACCTCCTCGGTGCGTGTTGGGCTCCTGTCGTCGCTGGCGCGCTCCAACAGTCGCGCACGCATTGCGCTCCTGCGATCGGCAGCCATCGCCGCCGCCGGCACGGCCGATGCGAGTGCATCAGTCGCTGCACGCAGCGAGGCCAGCTCCGCCTGCAGCTTGTCCGATGTGCGCACGATGGTGATCAATCGCACCGCGTCGGGCGCAGGTACGATACCCAACGCCAGATCCGGCAGCGCTACGAAAGCCTCATCCAGCTCGTTCGGCGTGCTCATGCTTCCACCTCGCGCAACGCATCCAGCCGGTCGCGCAGCTTCCTCAGTGCGAGTCGCGCGCGCGTCTTCACGGTGCCCAAGGGCAGCTCGAGGCGCTCGGCGATCTCGGTCTGGCTGAGACCTTCGAAGTACGCCAGCTCCAGCACCTCGCGCTGCTCGGCGGGCAATTGCTCCAGGGCGGCCAGCACACGTGCGGCACGGTCAGTCGCATCCAGGTCCGAGAGCGGATCACCCACCGCCGGCTGGTTGTCGAAGATGGACTCGTCGGCCGGCTGCTCGTCGCGACGACGGCGCAGCGACCGCAGTCGATCCAGTGCGCGGCTGCGCGCCATCGCGAGCAGCCACGCACCGGGTGCGCCGCGCTCCGGCGCGTACCGTCCCGCCTGCTGCCACGCCTGCCAGAACACTGCTTCCACCACTTCCTCCGCCTCAGGCTCGTCACGCACGATTCGCGCGACAAGTGCATGCACCGCATCCGCCCACCGGTCGTACAGGGCACCCAGCGCCGACTCGTCACCATCGGTCATCTGCTCGATGAGCACTGCGTCAATCGCAGCCTCGTCGGCCGACCTGTACTGCCCGCCTGCAGCACCGTCGAGGGCGCCCAGCGGTTCGGGTTGCGAATCAAGCTCTGGCATGAATGCTTACGAAGGGATTCGGTGATCGGATCTGACCGCGCAGACTTTCCGGTTCAGCTCCTCGGGGACCAAGGTACAACCTCTGCCGCAGAATCGCGTTCCCGGCGTGACGGGTCGCATGTCGGCACACGGCGCTCCGATTCTCGATGAGTCACTGAATTCCGCGCACGTCAGGCGGGGAGTGGACAGGGTGAGCGCGGAGTTTCGTCACCCGGCGCACCGTCCCTCGATGTGTACGCGCGTCCGCCTGACATTGCATCGTCGTGTGCCCGCCGATCGGCGAGGGCGCGGGTGTTTTTCGGTGAGGGTAGTTTTCGCCCATGAGCAAACCTGCGACTGACACGAAGAAGCCCAAGTTCGACTCCAAGCGCGCGTGGGCCGAGGCTCGCGCCCTGATCTGGACCTATCGCAGGTCGGTGGGTATCGGGCTTGGGCTGATGCTGATCAGCCGCATCGCCGGCTTCGTGCTGCCGGCCAGCTCCAAATACCTGATTGACGATGTGCTGGGCAAAGGCAACGCCGACCTGCTGCCGAAGCTCGCGGCAGCGGCCTTCGTCGCGACCGTGATCCAGGCCATCACGTCGTACGCGCTGTCGCAGGTCGTGAGCGTCGCCGCGCAGCGGGCCATCGCGAAGTTGCGCGAGGATGTGCAGGCGCACCTCATCCGCCTGCCGGTGCGCTTCTTCGACAGCACGAAGAGCGGCGTGCTGGTGAACCGTGTGATGAACGACCCCGAAGGCATCCGCAACCTCGTCGGCACGGGGCTCATTCAGCTGATCGGCGGCCTGCTCACGGCGACGGGCGCGCTGGTCTGGCTGTTCATCCTGAACTGGAAGTTGACGCTGGCCACGATGGTATTCCTGGGCGGCTTCGGCATCGGCATGTCGATCGCGTTCAGGAAGCTGCGTCCCATCTTCCGCGAGCGCAGCGTGATCCAGGCCGACGTGACCGGTCGCCTCACCGAGACCATCGGCGGCATCCGCATCGTGAAGGTCTACACCGCCGAGGAGCGCGAAAAGGCCGTGTTCGCGGGCGGGGTGGACAAGCTGTTCCGGAACATCGCCGCGACCATCACCGGCACCAGCGCGACGGCGGCATTGTCGGTTGCCGTGATCGGTGCACTGGGTGTGCTGCTGATGATGATCGGCGGTCGCGACGTGCTGGCCGGCCGCATGACCGTGGGCGCGCTGGTGCAGTATGTGTTCTTCATCGGCCTCGTTGCCGCGCCACTGGTGAGCATCGCCAGCATCGGCACGCAGCTCACCGAGGCGCTTGCCGGCCTGGATCGCATTCGTGAATTACGCGACATGAAAACCGAGGACCAGGAGGACGCCAGCAAGCAGGCCGTTCCCGTGCTGAAGGGCCGCGTGCAGTTCCAGGATGTCTGGTTCGAGTACGAGCCCGGCGTTCCGGTGCTGAAGGGCGTGACCTTCGACGCCGCAGAAGGCACCACGACGGCGCTCGTCGGCAGCAGCGGCGGCGGCAAGAGCACGCTGATCTCGCTGGTGATGGCCTTTGCGTCGCCCAACCGCGGCCAGATACTGATCGACGGCAAGCCGTTGAGCGAGTTGAAGCTGCACGAGTATCGCCGCCACCTGGGCGTGGTGCTGCAGGACAACTTCCTGTTCGACGGCAGCGTGCGCGAGAACATTGCCTTCACGCGTCCGGATGCGAGCACGGAGAGCGTGGAGGAGGTCGCGAAGATCGCCTACGTCGACGAGTTCGTGAACCGCTTCCCCGACGGCTTCGACACGATCGTGGGCGAGCGCGGCGTGAAGCTCAGCGGCGGTCAGCGCCAGCGCGTGGCCATTGCGCGCGCGATTCTGGCCGACCCGCGGATCCTGATCCTGGACGAGGCGACGTCGTCACTGGACAGCGAGAGCGAGCAGCTGATTCAGGAAGGGTTGCGGCGGCTTCGTGCAGGGCGGACGACATTCGTGATCGCGCATCGACTGAGCACCATCACCTCGGCGGACCAGATACTGGTGCTGGAGCAGGGGGAGATCGTGGAGCGCGGGACGCATACCGAGCTGCTGGGGCAGGGCGGTCGGTATCGGGAGTTGTACGAGCGGCAGCATCACATCGAGACGGACCGGTTCATCAATCCGGGGGAAGATCCGACGGCGCGGGTGGAGGCGGGGGCGCGGGTGTGAGGGATTTGTCCGCGCGCTGCCGGTGCAATGTGCGTGTGGTGCCGAGCGCCTGAGCGCGAATGCTACGCGGCGCTCGCGTCGATCTCTTCGCTGCGCTCCTGAGGGAGGCTCGCCACTGTAGCGAGATGCTGAATAGTCATACCCACCAGATTGCCCGCCGTATCGAATTCGACACATACGTTTGCGTTGAACGCGCGAGTCCCTTCCCCCTCGGCGTTCGAGAATTCGAGCCGCGCCGTATCGGTACCATTGAGATGT